>Ga0325405_1000698_pt1 | contig 32699 bp, 9 predicted proteins | sample PopdelMetagenome_21_FD_205663 | JGI IMG/M metagenome (GOLD analysis project Ga0325405, IMG submission 205663) | Populus deltoides microbial communities from Bellville, Georgia, United States - Xylem-Control-R2 | ecosystem: Host-associated > Plants > Phyllosphere > Stem > Wood/Secondary xylem... | reverse complement strand
CCTATTAAGGTTAATCCATACTGTGATGTAATAATTTGGATCACATTCAATCGCCAATGAGCACTTGAAACCTGAAGTACTGTATTTTTAGGTTATAATAAAAACATGAATGCGCACGATGTTGTCCGGGTTAAAATGAAGAATAAATGGCAGTCATATAAATCATAGCCCTTAATAGTGACAGGCACTTACCTGAGTGGGAGTCAAGTAGAGTCCAGGTTGGTACGCAGCAGCATCTTGGCCCATACCTCTCATTTCTTGGCCTGCAGCTTCAAATGCCCAATCTGGCACCCGGATCAAATCAACCAAAACCTGGATTCACGAGTAGGATGATTAAAATAAATTGTGAAAGAAGCAATAATAAACTTCAATACTTGAGATGAATGAACCATTACCCCATATTCTGAAATAGGAATGCCCTGCTGAGCACGCAAATGATGTGCTTGTCTTCGTACCCGCCACTAGAAAAGAACATTAAACAAGTCGAGGATAAGAAGGGGCATGTGAAAATAAGAAAGCATCAATGAGCAGAATGATTTGGATATCAGGGTACACAATAGAATGTAAAATTAAATAGAGAAATAGAAGTACAAGGAACTATGATAACCTTTCCAACAGAGATGCAAGCGATACCGATGAGTCCACAGTAGCTGAAAAGCAACCATATAAGAAAACCCCATTTCTGACCTTCTTCTGGTAACTGAAAGAAGTTAAATATATCACCTCCAGAATTAAAATTGTCTTCAGATGACAACATCAAGGAATATAAAAAAGAACTTACACAATCTCTTGCATTTGTGAACCAGAGTGTGCCAATTATAGTCCAAGCCCAAAGAAATGGATATAGTAGCAGAGAGAGAATTGAAAGAACCACAATTCTTCCACAAAAACGGGCATATCTCTGCTGCCACCCAAAATCCCTACAAGGAAATAAAATAGATAAAAAAGAACAACTTATTATCTATACAAGGAAGTAAAATTGATGAAACAGGTATATCTCTGCTGCCACCCAAAATCCCTACAAGGAAGTGAAATAGATAAAAAAAAAAAAAAAAAAAAAACAACTTATTAGGCAAGATTCAGCTTACAAAGTGCCTTTTTAAACTTTCAGTAAAAGAACATGCATTACACTGATGCAAACAATATTCTCAAACCATTCAATTCGACCATATGACAGTGAAAAACAAATTGTTAACAACAAGTTTCTACAACATTGTGAAAGACTTCACTCACAATGAAACAGGATTAAACCAATTAAAACAAAGCAAACTCTGTAGTCACTTGATTTCAAAAAGTGTTAAAAAAAATTATTGTACAGAATCCTTTTCCAAAAGCAAAGAGATAATATGGGTGTCAATCCAATATATCATTTTGAGCAAATTTCTTTCTTGAAATCTCTCCAAAATCTTTAAAATTACATAACATGCAGAATTCTCATCTAAAGTAGCAGAAACCCATCACTAAAAACATTAATGACAAGGTGTATAAGGTCAGGCCTTACAATCCCATTCCAGCAGCAAGTCCATTATCTATGAACATCAACAAACGAAACACAAAAACGGTAGTGTAGTCAACCTGAACCAACAAAAGTTAGAAATGAGATGCAAAAGAACCATTGAATTCACATAATTAGTTTGAACAAGAATTAGATCGAACAACCTACCATTATCCATATGTGCAAAGGGTATGTACAAAGACGGTAACGCTTCCAATTGATGGCAACGATGATTCTATCAGTAACATTGTCAAAGAAAGAACAAACAACGTAAACCTAACTATCAATTCCCATAAAATAATCGTTTAGAACTCAATTCATGATCTAACTTTCTTTGGAATTTCAAAAAATGCAGAGAGTTTTTCTTCAAAACCAAACGGTTAAAATATAAAACCAAGAAAAGATAGTGAGAGATTGATGTTAAATAATCACCAAAAGAAAGCCACAAACAAGAAGGTTAAGCAAGAGCCTAGCTAGCTGTACCATAGAAACCAGACTCGAAGATTCACACTTTCTTGGGAATTAAAGAAATAAAATGAAAACCCTGAATTATATGAATGCCAAAATTTAAAATGTGAACATAATAAAAAGGATACGCACTTGTTGCAAGCATTGACAAGAAGAAGCCATCGTACCTGCAAAACCCAATCTTTTTCAACATGAAAACAAAAATCTTGAAACAAAAGGGTAGGCACCCACCAGTCCAATATCTACAGATATAGTGAAGATAATTAGAAGGAAAGATTGAGGACAAACCACTTGAAATCGACTCCTCTAATTGCCATAACTAACTGGAAAACCCTATGACAAAAAAAGGAAAGAAAGACTTATTACAAGAAAGAGGGGGAGTGAGAGTGTTTCTGTATGTGAATCAGTGACAAACAATCCTCGTAATCTCATCAGGTACGAGAAATGAATCAGAATCTTTCATCTATGGAGTCCTATGTTTTTTTTTACTAAATGCAGTAATCATCAGTAACTGAAACTGGATTAAAGAGAGTTTATTCAAAACAGCAGAGAGAGTGAGAGAAGTATAATTATAATAATGGAACTAAGGAAGGACAGGTTGTTGACGGAGAGATTTGGGGTCACGTTAATTGACGGCGTTAAGTGGGGTCTTGTTGAATTTTTTCTTTTTAGGTAAAAGACAGTAAGCAGTCATAGGATTTTTTTTCATCTACTTGTGGAAACTTTTTTTTCTGTAAGAAAAAAACTATTGTTGGGTGGCTGTGGACTCTGGGAAGGAGGTAAGCAAGTGGTTGACACGTAGGTTTGGGTTGCTGACGTGTTTACAAGAGGTTAGGTTGGCTAAGTGGGTTGGTCCCTTTCATCATCTATCTGAAGTGTTTTCTAGTTTGTACTTCCATGACATGTTTTCCTCCTTTTTCTTTTCCTTTTTCTTTTCTTTTTCCTTTCTTTTTTTTTTTCCCCATCAATGATGGCGATTTTTCGTTTTTGAATTAACATAGATGTAAATCTTGGTCGATCAAATCAGCCGAAAGCGTGACTCTGATTCTTATCTCAGTTTTTTTAATTAAAAAAACCCTTAAAATAATGTTATTTGAATAATTTTTTAGTCATAATTTAGGTTGTCCTCGAGTAGGATTGGTCCATGATTTGGACCCTATAACTTGTACTAGAAAGAAAGAAGCAAAAAAGGAAGTAAGAAACTCTTCATTAGAAAAAAAAAATAAAATCAAAGCCATGAGTGTTGTATCATGGCTTATAAGGCAAAACACTAAGGATTTGCATAGTATTTAGCTTTTTTCTTGTCTTTTTTTTTTTTATCTTGGTTATTTAATTTCTTTTTTAATTTCATCTATTAATATTATATTTGTTAAGATTTAAGGTTGATAATTTATTTTGATTTGTATTTTATGTGGTTATTGCAGTTTTGAAAAAACATCCCAATATCAGTTTGGTGATTAATATAACAAAAAAAATTTTGAATTTATTATTTGTAAGAATAGAAAATAAAGGGATCAAAATTAAAGCAAATAAATAATGGCAAGCCTTTTTTTAAGAGAAATATGGTTCAATTCTAGTCCTTTTTTTTTCTTCCTTTTGCCATCATTTTTTTTCTTTTCAATTTAATATTTTAATATTATGCAGATTAGGATTTGAGGTTGATAATTTTTTTCAATATGCTTTTATGTCATTATCGTGATCTAAAAAAAATCTCGTTATTAAGTTAACGCTCAATTTCATGAAACAGAGTCTAATTTTATTGTTTGAGAAAAATTAAAAAAGAGATGACCAAAATTGACATAGAGAAAAAAATAGAAGGCCTTAATTTTTTTTTTTTTTTTGTGTTAGAGTCTTTTGCTTTCAAGATTTTGTCAAATTTCTTTTATGGCCCTTTTAATTTGTAAATTAAATGTTTGGTCTAAAAACTTGTTTTGCTCGCTTTTTAGTCTCTAAGTTTAAGAGAAGAGAAGAGTTGTCATGTTACGGTGGAAGAGAGAAAAAATTGACAAAGGATCAATATTCGATGGTGAAACTTATCATTCTTGATGTCAAAGAGTTTCATTTGACAAAGAGAATTTTATTTAGGTTTTTTTTCCCTTGATATTACTGAAAAAGATAGATATGACATTGGGGATTTTTTATTATTTAAGTTATCTTTTTATTTCATTTTTTAACTGATTAAATGCTAATTTAATACCAAATTGGTTTTTTTGGCTGAAAAAATGGGTTTTTACCTATTGGAGTTAGCTACATGACTTTTCAGTCACCATCTAGAACAACAAGTGATTTGCTGCGAGTGGTTTTTTTTAATAATAGGTGGATGAAATGTTCTTCTTTTCTTAAAAAAGATATAAGAAAATTTTAAAATGCTTGGGCATGCTAGGCTAAACAAGCCTGTGTTCGACCTGTTTTTTTTCTTTTTTCCTTTAAATTTTTTGTTGATTTTTTATCAATTTTAACTTTCAATATTTTTTTTTTTACGATTTCATTCTTCAATATTTTATTGATTTTAAATTAAGTTTTATAATTTATTTTAGTTTTTTTTTATAGGTTTATTACGGTCTTAAACAAGCTTCCCAGCACTTGATTGATGCTCAATTATATGAGCATCTATTTTTTTATCATATAATTAAATAAAAAAATTATTAAAAATAAAGTTATTAAATCCAAATGAGTCTATGATCTAAATTGCAGGTTTGACAGATTAACATGAGTTAATTAGAAAGTTAAGTTTTATAATTTATTTTATTTTGCTTTCTATAGGGTTACCATGATCTTAAACAAACATTATGATATTGTGTTGATGTTTAATTATGTGAGCATATTTTTTCATTGTGTAATTAAATAAAAAATAGTTTAAAAATATTATTAAACACAATCAATCAATGACTCGGGTCGTAGGTTAGCTTGGGTTGATTGATAATTGACTTCATAATTTACTCTTATAAGGTTGTCGCAGTCTTAACCATATATCATGGCATTGACTTGTTGCTAAATTTTGTGAGTGTATTTTTTATCATATAATTAAGTAAGAAATAATTTAAAATAATTATTAAAGTTGATGGAGTTCATGACCTAAATTACATATTTAATTGGTTAAGCTGCGAAACCCGGGTCAATCTAATATGTTGCTGCTCCAATATATTTTTTAAACGAGATGTCATCTTGAATTTTTCTTAAAGCCAACCATATTTTTACCGATCATCAATATCCTTTGAAATTTCCATGTCAACTGGGTTATGTTGGGGCAGTTCCTATATAGTTTGATTTGAAACTCAGGCCAGACAAGGAGTAGGGTTTAAAGATTTTAAAATTGACCCACTAGCCATCAAAAAGTTTCCACAACCTAAATACCTTTTCTTTTACGTTAATTGATGTGGCTCATGACGTAGCATAAGCTATCTATCTAGTTATTTAATTACATATGAATCTAGTTGGTGCAAAGGATAAGCTAATATGCAACTCATTAAGGATTTCATTGAAATTCCATAATAATATGTTGATTTCACATTAAAAAACTTAGGAATGAAATGCTATTTTTTCTTACATTATGGTCAAGGGTGTTGTTGTGAGTTGGTAAAATAAAATGGAGTAATTATAGAGATTTATCTTACCTTCATATCAAATTCTACAATTAATTAGTTGATTGTTAAAAATAACTTCCTAAAATAGTAAAATAACATATATGTAAATACTTCGTCAACTAAAATAACACAACAGAAACTTTATACTTTACCTATTGTTAACATGGTATTAAAACACCTAGGATTGTCACTCTTCTTGATATGTAATACCTTTCTACATCAACTCAGTATGTCTCCACATGATTAATCATCACTACCGATATAACCATAAAAGACTTGATATCAAGCCTAACACATATATTAAGCCAAAAAAAACCCCAGACCCTAACACCAACCTTGGTAAGGACTCATTGAGGAGACTTTGTATGTGTACACACAAAAATAAAATCATTTTTTTGCAAGATAGTTGCATTGGTGGGACTAACTAAGTTGTCCACTTTTGAGGTTTTGTCGAAGCAATTATAATATCATTATTGCCTAAGACTACCTGAATCTAGTAGAGGAGGTGTACAACTTTCATTTAGATACATTCTTACTCAATTTGGAGGTTTGTAGCTCCATATTTATTCATTTAAAGGTGCCAACTTAATCAACACCACATCTAAAAATTGAGTGATGGTTGATTAAGGACAAAATATTAGGAACTTCCATTAAAAAATTGGGATGCAAATATCTAATTTCATGGAAATAAGGTTGTAGAGGGGATGTTTCTCTTCTATTTATAAAAAATCTCATGCCATTTGGAGGTCTAGAACTTCAGAATGAGCTCTTGAAATGTGCTAACCTAACCACCATGTACTGCCAAGGAAGAAAATAAACAGAGGCTGAATGACGCATTGTTTGGGTTAAAATCCTAGAAATTAAAGTTTTTAATTTGGGATTTAACAAAGTTTCAATTTAGTCTTTGCTCTTCCAATTATGGTGTATATACCTTTAATTGACACAAAAAACTTTTTAATTGCATGCAATTTAACCCCCACTAAACTTATATATTAGCCCTTACGTTGGTCATCCTTTTCATTTTGGTCTTTGTTTATGAATTTGTCCATTTTGACCCTCAATTGACCAACAAACTTCTAATTTTTTTAATTTGACCCCTGATTTGGTCAATTTCACCCTCTACATTTAGGTGCCTTTTCCGGTTTGATCCTTGATTTTGGATTTCTTCAATTGAGTCTCTATTTGGCCATTAAACTATAATATTTATGCAATTAAACCACCAATTTGACCAAATTAACTCTTGAAAATCACAATTCAACCCTCAGACTTTAATTTCTTCCAATTAAAGTCTAAATTGACTTTTAAAAATAAATTTTTCTTTCAATTAAGCCCTCAATAAATTCAAATAAACCTTTAAAAAATCAAATAGATCCTTAAACATCTAATTTTGATTTTTTTCTCCTCAAATTGATTTTTATTGTTGTTAATAGGGCCTTCTTCATTGAAAAATACATTGTAAAACTTTTTTATTTTGTATATTTAATCTTTCTCAGTCAATCTTTGATAATTTCCTAGATGTTCTGGTATACTCTTCTTACTTATATATTTTTTTCTTCCAACATTTTTTTTAAATTTTTTTGTATGTTTTTTTTTTTGTTTATGTGGGATCCAAAAAATGGATAACAACAAATGTGAGTTGGCAAGATAAAATGAAGTAATTGTAGAGATTTATCTTAATTTATTTGTATTAAATCCTACGATTTAAGAGTCAATCTAAATCAGATCAATCAATGATTTTGATTGCTAAAAATAACTTTCTAGAATAGCTCTTTATACAAACTATACATGTATCTACCTTATAAATCAAAAGTAATAGAATCAAAAGTTAATACTTTACTTATTGTTAAGAAAAGGGACTAAAAAGGACAACCTCTTCATTGTTAATCACTTAATTGAGGAGAAATTTTATGGTGCTCATGAAGTAGTTAGTGACATCTTATTAGTTATTTTCTAGGCTCACTTTTAGAAAAGAGATAGTTATAAGTAGGAGAGAGAAATCTTAGATCACTTTTGATGAAACATGAATGTTATTCTTTCTCATACTTGTATTTGTCTCTTTTTTGGAACTGGATCATAAAAAGTAACTAATAGGCCATTAACTCTACATCATAAAATCATCTTTTAATTGAGTAAATTATTATTGGATACAAGTGTTTTTAATAAAATAATTAATTATTCTCTTTGCTTTTAAAAAACTCAATATTTAGTACTTTGATTGTATCTATTTTTTTTAGTTTTTTCATGATAATTGATCTATCATTTGTCTAAAAAATCCTTTATAATTAAAATTTTCAAACTCACCTATAATATGGAAAATTAAAAATGTAATTAATAAGAGTTATTTAAAATTTTAATCAATGAATTAACTTATTTCAAAACCAAAAAGACTAACTTACAAAACCATAAAAAAACACAGGTACTAGATCATAATTTGCTTTTATTTAATTAGAAAATATGAAACCATGTATGAATCCAATTAGGTTAAGTGCAAAGAAAGTTAACATATAACTCATGAAGGATGTCACTGAAATTCACGATATTAATATGTTTATTTAAAAAAGTAAGACTTGAGAATGAAATGTTATTCTTACATTAAGGTAAGGTAAGGGAAATCAACTATTAAAAAGGGTATTGTGCAAATGAAATTGTTTTTAATTTCTCATTTAGAACAATTGTAATTTTGTCAACTTGCTATAAGGACTTGTGATAATTTAGGTTAAATAAGAAATTTCTCTAAAATCTTTCTAGTTACCTCACATTTAAGAACTAATTACAGTTTAGGATTCACAACTAGAAAGCAGTTTGTCATAATTCATTTCTGGGTTATTCCCTAAAATTTACTTTTTTTCTTGTAAAAGCACAAAAACAAAAGCAACAATAACAAGAAGACCAACAATATGGCAAAAGGTGGTTGAAGAAGGTCTTAGATATATATATAAAAGGTTCAAGATGGATTTTTTTGACAAAATTTAAAGGCTAATCATACCCCGTCATATCCAAGATCGGAAAGACAATACAGATTCAAAGTCAAATTAAATGATTATTGGACGAATCTGCATAAAAATTAAGTCCAAGGATATAATTAGATTTTTAATAGGCATATTTGATTTAATCATGAGCCAAATTAAAGTTTAATTATGTTTAAGAATTAATTTAGGTTTAATTAAAATATTTAATTAGGTGCAAGGACTCAATTATGTTTTTAATTGGTCAAATTAATTTTATTAGGGACTTAATTAATGAAGAATTAAGTTTAGGGGCCCAATTTGAGCTTAATTGAGAAGATTATAATTTTAGAAGACCAAACTTAATTTCTACAAAGTCAATTGATTGAAATCAGAGGTAAAATCGCAAAAACAATCAAAGTTTAAGGTCAATTAAGAGGTCAAATTGAAGAAACTTGCAGCCAAAAACCTTTTTGAAAAAGGCGCTCAACTTCAGGGACTTAATCTGGTGGAAGACAATGGTGAAATTGAAAGTTTGATGGTCAATTAAGGGTAAATTTTTATAAATCCAAAACCAAGGATCATAATGAAAAGGGTGCTAAAACTTGAGGCTAATGTTGAAATACAAAATTGCATAAAATCAAAAGTTTAGGGTCAATTAGGAATACAATTGAAAGAAATCAAAAGCTAAGGGACTAAATTGAACTTTGGTTAAATCCCTAAATTAAAACCTTATAAGCCAAAACAACGTCGTTTCATTTTAATGAAACGACGCATTTTGACCAAAACGACGTTGTTTTGCCAAACAATAATAATAATAAAAAAGAACAAATCAGACCAATATTGTTCATCATCTTCTCCTTTTCACATGAAAAAACTGCTTGGGTGGCTACTTTCCAAGAGTATTTAATACTTTATCTCTCAACCAAACCTAACAAACCATACACCGCTATGATAAATTGATATTGTACTACACCCTAAAGTAGGTCTTGCTAGCCAACTGACCTTACAACCGCCACCCCAAAGTAGCCAACTCGACCATCCTTTAGCAGCTAATTTTCACAGTCCATGATTGTGCCTTTAAGCTAACTGTTGGGATCTTTCACAGTTGAATCAAAAGCTAAGATTTGTCCCGGATAAAGATAAAATATCCCTTTTCCATCCCCTATAAATAAGGGTGGATTCTAGGCATTGAGCATGAAGAAATTGGAAGCCAAAGTTGGAGAAAAATCTGCTTTTCCCCTAATCTTTATTTTTCTTCTCTCTGCTAGTTTTATTCATCTTTCTTTGCCATGCCTCCACTGTCATTGCTGCCACCAGCCATACGCTGGACTTCCCAGCACCACCAAAAATGCCAACATCAACTTTTCTCCTCTAGCCAGGCAAGCATTCTTTCTATTTTTCTCTTTAAACCCCTCGATGGTGGCCAATTCATGCAGAATTATGAATGTAATGGCAAAATATCTAACATGGTAGTTGGGTCGGCCCAGTGACCATATGGGTCTGGGCCGGGCTTGTTTTAGCCCAACTTAGATGGCTAGGTCGAGTCCAGCCCAACATAAAAAAGAGGGAGGTTAGGCCTTCTATCAGCCCAAGCCGATTGGATCAGGCTTGGGCTCCAGGCTCGACCCAACATTAAAAAGGGAGATAAAGCTGTTGGGCTGATAGTCGGCCCAACCCGATTGAGTTAGGCTGGACCTGTTTTAGCCCAGCCAAGATGGTTGGGCCGAGTATAGCCTAATAAATTTACTAATAATAAAATAAAATAATAACATAATAATATAAAAACAAAAAATCTAAAAAAATTCAAATTTTTCAAAAGGTATTTAAAAAATATTTATGGTCCCTCGCATGTTTTTTTTAATAATTTTGCATAATATCGGGTTATAGACTTACACCGTAAGATATGGACTTGATATTAAAAATACCTGGTTTTCTCCAAAACTTTTAAAAAATCTCAAGAAAAATTCACAAACAATATTTAGATTAATTTCTTCTTTCCAAAAACAAAAAAAATATGTTTTTGTCTTCGTGCATACGACCAAATTCTAAAGGTTTTTCATGTATATTTTCTAAAAAAAAGAGATAAAATCATTTTTATCATATTTTAAAAAATGCAAAATGGATATTGTAACCAGTTTATGATTATCCGTTAGGTTTTGGATAAAATATAAAAAATCCTTCAACAACTATTTTGTTTAATTAATATCTGGAGTGTTAGGATTTAGCTGTATACTTTAATATTCGGGGTATAAAATTACACTATAAAGTATACTCTCAGATATTAAAGATACAAAGTGCAAAATAAATACAATGCTAAAATCTAGAGCTTAAAATGGTTAGAATTTCATCCTATAAGGTAGAAATTTTCTCACAAAAAAAGATTAACCATAATCAAAAGATCAATCGATAGAAACACGATCTAAAAAAATAATTAAACAATAATACAACTTACTTTAAATAAAATACACTAAAAATAATATATTTTTCCCTCCACAATAATAAGTTCATAATTAAACTTGAACGTCCTTTTCAACTCAAGAAACAAATCCGTTATTTCACACCCTACACCTCATGAGAGTTGATGATACAAAATATAGAACATTGACAAGAATTCAAGATATTAGATTATTCAAGGGACAGTTCATGGACAGAGATCTCATTATCTTGCTGCATGTTTCTTGTCGTCTTTAAATTCCCATATAAAAATACAACCCAGAGAAGGTTGTCCATTTTCTTCGAACTCGGAAAGTACAGTGTACAAATCTGACTTCTGCTGAACAAAGAGACATCACTACGGGTGCATGCGTGGTATTTACTATTTGTTTTTCTAGTGGCTGCTCAAAGGAAACCTTTAACATAAAATTTACGCAGATGATGCTCTCAATCCAGCAGATCGGTCGACCGTCCACTAGATAGCGTGGACAGTTGTTGCAATCTGAGTAATAAGTTGAAGGGGATTGACAGATGAGATAACGTGAAGCTATAGTAGGATACCCAGGTCGTGACAGATTGAAGCACAAATGGTTCAAATTTTCATCTTGCTCCATAGTTTAGTTAAGGTAGCGAATTACAAAGACAGTTTTTTTTGAATTTATGCTGAGATATCTTGACAAATGCATGATCGGGATTTATAAGCTACAGTAATGATTTACTCTAGATACAGAATGGTCAAACAATTAAGTTTATGTCTTCATTCTTCGTATAAATTGAACACAGACAATTCAGTTACAGATTGGTGGGTTTCTACATTTATATACAGCAGAGGCAGGTTGTTTATAAGTTGGTATGCTGCTGATATCAACAAATCTGACTTCCCCAGGGGCAAAAGAAAGATCTCTATGCCTGCAAAAGAACAAAGGCAAACCATCACATACTGGCTAAGGATTGTTTATTCTTGACATATTCACATTTATAGTAAATCTGCTTTAGACCATACACTAGAAGCTAAAGAGTCACATGGCTACCTTCGAAGGTCAAGACCGACTAAACCAGCTTGGAGGATTGTTAAATTATCAGAATCTGGAGATACAATGATGATCGTTTCCTCAGAGTACTGAGTTTCAAGAATGGACATCAGCTGTGTAACACGGACAAACACGTCTGCAACACTCTCATTTGGGGTTCCATCGTCGATGGGAGGGGGCTTGTTTCTTGGAGAAATAGTATCTGATGCATATACCTGAACCATAGCCAAGACCTCAGCTATTAACATCCTATTCGCAAAAAGTTCTTAAAAATATATTTGCAACATGATTAATTGCAGCTCAGAGAGAGAGAATGAGATGGAAGGAATGGATCTTTTAAGACATTTGGACTGAGGGCCTGAAACTTAGATGAGTTGACTTGAGCAGAGAGAGATCACATGGTCTGAAGTCTGCAGATGCCTTGTTAGGTTCTCAATCAAATTCAAACACCCCACCACCCAAGACTCACAAAAGACTTAGAATTTTATGGATCCCACGAAGACAGATTATTCAAATTTTACCTTCTGTCAGTAAAAGGAAAGAAATCAAGTAATAAACCAATGACCATCACATACACATATTTGCTAGTATTGTCTTGAAGGAAAACTTGTTTAAACCAAGAACTAAAACATTGAAATTGCATCCATATCATTTGGTAAACAGGGAGGGATCTTACTTCCGAAACAGCTTCCAAATTCTTGCCTTCATAAGCTCCTAAACCACGGGCATCCAGGAAGCTGTACTCTGGAACTATATAACTGCAACAGCGGAGGACTATTTGAAGCAATAGCAGTAATTAATGCACTATCGCAATAGATTCTGAAAACGCCACCATTCCTTTAAATGAATAAAACACTAATATCATCTATATATTAGCCTTTTAAAAAGAAAGCCTCTCTAAATTTCCAATGGAAACACAACAATGTGAATATGAAATTATATGTCCAATTCCATTGAGCGGCAAATTGGAGCCCCATGTTTTAGAAAAGCTCAGCCACATCTTCACTTTCCCACATTGCTGTCAAAATTAAGCATGGAGCAGCCGACCACAATTAAATAAAAAAAAAATCTATTTTTCTACAAGGAACTTGATCTTAGCCAAAATAGCTAAATGGTCAAGAAAGCTAATTCAGGTAAGAACAAGGGGCCTTATAACACCACATTCCATTCGTGCTAGTACTCAATTTGCCAAATATACTCAATATTAATATGCATACCTCCTACTAATCCTATTAACAGAAGCAATAATCTCAGCAGTTTGGTAAGCTCTCTGAGTAATGGAAGGCCAAATCCAACACCCTGTATCACAAGCTCCCATTTCTTTCAACTGTAAAGCAGCTTTCACAATCTGTTTCTTCCCTTTCTCTGACAACCCACTATCAACTGATGTTTTTGCTACCGGATTTGTGTTGATAATCCCCAGGCTCTCAAACTCAGACTCCCCAGCTCTCACCAAATAATACCTTCATACACCCACAACACAATGTAACCACAAATCCAAACAAAAAGAAACAACAGTGCTAACATCACCAGACCCCAATGAAAACTAAATCCATAATTTAGCAGTGCCTTAATACAACTGTGAAGCTTAGTAAGGTTAAATAAGTTTAACATCAATTCATCGACAGGCAAGTACAAGAAAAAGTTCTAAACTTGACAGTGTTCCAGGTAACATACAATTTCCTTTTTGTTGTTTCCTTTAAATTTATGATCTACAGACTATAAATTAAAAAGAATGAAAGAAAACAGGAAACGGGTTGATGGAGTTACTGGTTGGTGAGGCGGGGAGGAGGCATTTGGAAGAGGCCACGGGCATCAGCGACTGGTGTGGATAAATGGGATGTGGAGATTGAGATAGAGAGTGCAGTGAGGAGGTGGCGGCGGTTTATGTGGTTAAGGAGGTTTTTCTGAGTGGTGGTGGTTGTTGATGACGAAGACGGAGATAAGTGTGGAGGTGGAGCTGTTACTGAAGTGGTCGTTATTTTTAGCATTTTGGCGGGGTTGTCTTGACTGATGACATTCTTCTTCTGCTATTAAGCAGCATCATTGTATTCAGCTTCTGCTTCTCGTTATCCTCAACAATAGCAGTGTGATTTTTATGGTATTTCGTGGGGTCATCATTTCTCTCTTTTCTTGACAAAGGATAATGAGTTTCATGACTTTACTAGGCAAAGCCCACAGTGCAATCAATTGGCCCAACTGAACTCCTAGATGGAGCCGAGTTACTTGTACAAGGCCACCTTATTACTTTATATTTAACGAGACATGAAGTGAGGGAGGAACCAAAGTTAAAGGAGTGTTTACCAGTTTTCCTCTCTCTTTGTTACTGAGGAATTTGGGTACACTTTCTTCATTGTCAACTCGGTGCAACTGTGAGTTGAAACGGACCTTGCAGCCGGCTAGTGGCCCATAAAGATGGAAAGGGGAATTCTTCCACATTTATGGATGGTGAATCTCATAAATTTTTATCCCACCTCTTAATCCAGCTACCTATGTGGGTAAGTGTTTACCAGTTCTTAGTCATCGGGTGCAGAACATATTGATCTTTCAAACAGAGAGTCTAATGTATAGTAAAAACAAGCCTTGAAAACAATATAAACGCAGTAAGACATAGTTTATTGGAACTCATTAGTCACTTACTTTGTGTTTAGTTAGTGTTGCAGAAGAGAGGAAATAGATACATGAGATATAAAAATATGTATGGGTGGTAAAAACATAAAATAAATCTGTTTTTAGAACAATTTTATAGGGAATTTTTGATTTTTTAAAACAAGAGAAACATGAGACATGTTCCTTTTATCTTGTTTATTTCTCTAGATAATACCTTAATATTGTTTCAATAAATAGAGTTTAATTTAGTAACGTGTTGACTTCACTTGTATATCTAGGATATTTGCAATATACCTCGTAAGATTCAAACAACTCTACCTCATTTAAATACACTTCCAAACTAAGGTTTTTGAACCAAAGTAAAATGACTCAATCATCTCTTAACAAAATAAACTTAATCTCTAGATTTTTAGAAAGAAAATAAAAGCATTAAAAGACAAGAAAAACACTAAAAATAAGATGAGAAATAGTGTGTAAAAAAAAAGTTAAAAACTCTTTATTCACCCCTTTTTTATAATGAATTTTGAAAGCTGAAAGATTGAAAAATTAATAAGAATTAATTCTTACAATTATCAAGTTTTGATTACTCACCATAAATCAAGAATTAAATATAGAAAAATCAAGGGTTTTTTAAGTACGAAAACCAAGGGTTCTTTGAGATTAATTTCTCATTCACCTATAATTTATTTAAATCATGTTAGGTAAACAAATTTTCAATAATCTCCCATATGAATGAAAATTGTCTCATTAGTTTGAAAACGAGTCGAAGATTTGTTGAGAGATATTGATTTGGTAGATTACTACATCAGGATAGGTAGCTTTTAGCTTTGAACCTTTCTTAATGAAATACTATCGGATTTACTCGGCTAAATAGTGAACGTGATGTTTTGAACTATTTAACCTTTTGTGTAAATAAAAACAATAGTGCTCATATAGTTCTATATCTCAAGATTTCCTTTGGTTCTCACTGTTGTGTTTATTTTGGCCTAGAACAATTCTTGGATTCATCAGTGCTTTAGAAAATTCATCATTTATTGAAATTCTCAAAAACACGATCACATTTCTCACTTATATAGGTGATCTTTCATTAATATTATTCTGATATACTCCACTTGGTGTACCAATATATAAAAGTTATTAAGAGCTCAACTCACTTTTTATTACGATGTAATTATCACTTATTTCACATAAGAATAAGCAGAAAATAATATTTTCCTAGTGCTACCAAAAATATTATATAACTTAGTTTTCCTTTTGAATCTAGATCTTAGGATCTCCTATCAACTAGGTATGGTTACCATTATGATACCTTTTCATTTTAAAGGCCTTAAACCTATCCCCTAGATGAATTATACACAAGCTCTTTTGACAAACCTTTGGTTAATAGATTCATGATATTTTTCCTTTGACTTTATATAGTCAATAGAAATAATTTTATTTGAGAGCAAACATTCAATGATATTATGTTTATGATGTATATGTCTAGATTTATCATTATACATACTACTTTGTGACTTTTTAATTTGCCGACTTACTATCGTAATAGATATAATAGTTGACACTAATTTTGGCCAACATGGAATATTCTATAAGAAATTTTAAATCAATTTGGCTTCCTTTCTAGCTTTATCAAAAGAAATAAACTCTAATTCTATTGTGAATCTAGCGATACACATTTATTTGAATGATTTTCATGACACAGTTGCTCCACCAAGTGTGAAGACATATATACATGTAAAATTTGAATCCTTAGAGTCGGATCTTCAATTAGCATCACTATAACCTTTTAGTACCGCTGGGTAACCAATATAGTATAACAAATAATCCACGGTGTACCTTAAATATTTGAGTACTATTCGTATTGCTTTCCAATGATTCATACTTAAAATAATTGTAAATCTACTTAGTTTTCTAATTGAGTAAACAATATCAGGTTTTATATAGTTCATAACATACATCAACTCCTAATTACCAAAGACATACAATGACATAACCTTTATGTGTTTTCACATAAATACATTTATCAATTTTGTTGATTTTAAACTTATTTGATATCATAACTTTGTCAAATTTTTCATGCCATAGTTTAGGTGCTTATTTCAAACCATATAATGATATGACAAGTTTAGACTTTCTTTTCTTGTCCATTGACAACAAACCCCTCGGGTTTTTCCATGTAAACCTCCTCATCAAGGTCACCATTTTAAAAAAGTTGTTTTTACATTTATTTCATGTATTTCAAGCTTGTAAATAGCTACGATGACTATTAATATTTGTATGAGAGTTATTATTGATACAAGTGAATATTTGTAAGAAATAATCCTTACCTTCTTGTTGTCTAAAACCTTTTACAACAAGTCTAGCTTTAATTATCAATAATGCCATCAATTTTCATCTTTCTATTAAAGATCCACTTATAGTCTAATGATTTACTTTCAAGAGTAAGATCTAATAGTTTCTATGTATGCTTATTCATAATGGATTCAATTTTACTATTGATTGCCTCCTTTAAAGAGAAAGATTCCAAATAGGATATTGTCTCGGAATAGGTTCAAGGTTCATTTTTTTTAACAAGTATGTATCAAGACCAAATGCTTTGGTCATTTCCCCCCTTTCTCCTTCTAAACTCAACTTCATCATATTGTGATTGATGATGATCACTTGAGCTAGCCTTAATCGTTCTCTTAAATGAATAATTTTCTCATGCTTCCTTTCATGAAACCATAATTTCAAAGGATGTAGCATTTATTGATTCTATAATAGTATTAAGATGAATATCCTTAATATTTGACTTGTGTACAAGAAATTGATATGCACTATTATTGTATGCATATCTAATAAATACGCAATCCAAAGTCTTAGGTCCTATTTTTTCCTTTTTTAAGATTAGGCATTACTACTTTTGCAAAACGCCCCTCATAATTTAAGGTATTCACAAGAAGCTCTCCTACCTTTTCATAATTCATAAAGTGTCTTATTTAATTTTTTTTAATGAGATATTTTGTTAAGTATATTATTGGAAGTTAGGATTATCTTCCAAACACAAGTTATGAGGTAATTCCAAACTTATTAACATAGTATTCATCACATATAGTCTGCAATTTTATTTTATTATGGTGAATAAAAGCGATATTTTGGTGGATAATACCATTTTGGAAACAAAATTTGCTAAATGACGATCACTTATTATTACTTTTATTTTTCTTATCAAGTTGATTTGTAACATAATTCTTGTAATGTTTAAACATTACAAAAGTTGTATCTTTTCTTCCAAGCAAATAGATATAACAATAATTTGTGAAATCATTTATAAAAATAATGCAAGACTTTTTTCTATCTCTCGTTTGCGCAAACTTTAAATCACCGATATTCGAGCAAATTAAACCTAGAGATTCACAATTTTTTTCAATTGTTTGAAAATAATGTTTTATGAATTTTTTATTCTACACAAATTTCACACGTGTTTTTTCCCTCAAGAATCATACTTGGTAATAATTCATAGTTTATTAACCTTTGTATATAATTATAATTCACATAACCCAACTTGTCATGCCATACATAACAAGAATTAAGTAAATAAGAAGAAAAGACAAATCTTATTATTGTTCTAATAATTGGTTACAATGATTATTATATTCATTTAAAAGAAGCCATCATGGAGATACACTTTTTCTACAAACATACCACTCTTGGAGAACATAAATTTATCACTATAAAAAAAATCATCTTAAAATTGTTTTTGCTCAACAATAAGAGAGACACTAAGTTCTTTCTAATAATAGCAACAAGCAATACATTGTTGAAGGTGAGATGCTTTCCAAAGGTCAGCTTCAGTATGACCTTTTCAAAATCCAGTACTTTAGAGGTTTATGAGTTCTTTATGTATAGGTTTTTTCTATCAACTTCTTTGTAAGTGAAAAACATCATCTTCTCAACATATACATATCTTGTAGCACTAACATCAACCCATCATTACTCATGATTGTTTAATAAGGCTGACTTTGTAAACTATAAAAATGTTTATTTCCAAAACTTCATTAACGAGGTAATCAACCTTATTGATATTGGTTTCAACAATTATTTTCTTTCTTATGTTGATTTATTGATCCCTATTTTATTCACAATTATCACAATTTCACTTATAAACTATATTGTATAAGAAAAGGGTATCGTGTGAATAATATTTTCTCTAAGTAAGTTCACTAGAAAGATTGGAGGGGTCACAAACCATCCCGTTTAAAATCTAATCTCCTTATACAAAACTTTCTAAGTTGTATTTATTCACTACACTAACTTTTTGTATATGTGAACAATAATATATACATGAATAATGTTGTATGCATGAACAAACCTGACTAGATAGCTTTGATGTCATTCTTACATTTAGAAAATTTTCACGTATGAACTTTTGATCCAAAGTTTTTCAAAGTGCCTTTTCACTCTTGATTGAACTATACACATCATACTGTGTATGGTTTAATCTATTCAAAATGTAGTTTTTTACACAAAAAATCACTATGATTCCATGTCTAAAGCTACCATAATAATGAAATCAAATTCATTATTTGACAACTTTAATATTTTTTTTCCTACAAGAACTTAACCAAGTCTAAGGTGAGCACATGAATCAATATTTTATGTTATTACCGTTTAAAATTCAATCAATTGAACTTTTCAAGTTTCTCACTATACAACATAAAAAAATGATTGTAGAATCCTCACTACCAAAGTAGTACTTGTCGAAGCAATATTGGTTGAAAAAACTAATTATCAAGTTAAAAATATGATATAATATTATAAAAACAATAGCCAATAATATTTATAAATAAATATTTCGATTCCACAATAAGCAAGTAATATAAAAAATAATAATTGTAATATAGCAACTTGATAAACAAAAATAGTTAAATTATACAACATAAAAAATAAACTCTTTTGTTTATTTTAGTTTAAGAAAAACATACAAAAAAATATGTTTAAACAAGAAAGACTAAATGCATGATTATACCAACAAGTTGACAAGAACATATATAAACTAAAAAAAAGATATATATCATGCAACAACTCAAAGAGATTCAAATAAATTGCATAAATTATAATTTTAGAAGATAAACTATAACTTTAAAACAAAGATATATAAAAACCTTCTAAAATTAAAAAAAAAAAAACATAAAGCTATAAACAAACCAAGAAGTTATAGATGAAAACATATAATGTGTGTGTGTGTGAGAGAGAGAATATATAAAATTAAAAGAGAGTTACATTATATCTTAAATTTTAAAGATACTAAAAACCTCTTTAACAATAATCTATATAATTAATATTTTTTCACATGATAAACTAAACAAAGTCTAATATATGTGCTTTCAACAAACTAAACAACATCAATAAACAAGCAAAATAAAACTCATGTCAAACATGCTTTCAGTATAAATATAATAATAGAATACTAGCACACATATTAAACACATATATTCAAACTTATAATTGATATAAAATCAAAATTCTTTTCAAAATAAAAAAAACTTAAATAATAATAGCAAGAAGACTCACATTTTGGCAAAAGCAAAAAAAAAATCAAGCTACAATTTTGAAAGGAATCGAGAGCTTAATTGTATCCTATTTTTACCCGAAACTGAAGATACAATAAAGATTCATGGTTAAATTACATGATTATTGGACGAATCTGCATAAAAATTAAGTCCGAGGATATAATTATATTTTTAGTAAGCCAATTTGATTTAATCATGGGGCAAATTAAATTTTAATTATGTTTAAGAATTAATTTGGGTTTAATTGAAGGATTTAATTAGGTGCAAGGACTAATTATACTTTAAATTGATCAAATTAATTTTATTAGGGGTTTTCAAATTTAATTTTTACCAAGTCAATTTTTTGAAATCAAGGGTAAAATTGTAAGAAAATCAAAGTTTTTGGGTCAATTAAGGACTAAATTGAAGAAATTTACAACCAAATATCATTTTGAAAAAGGCGTCATGGGGCTTAATTGATTGAAATCAGGGGTGAAATTGAAGAGATTTGAAAGTTTAATTGTCAATTAGAGGCTAATTGAAGAAATGAAAGACTAATGACCAAAATGATAAGGACAGTGAAATTTTGGGCTACAATTAAAGTTTGCCAGGGGTAAAATTGCATTAAATTGGAAGTTTAAGGTCAATTAGGGGTGTAATTGAGAGAGATTACAAATAAAAGGACTAGATTGAACTTTATTAAAATGGCGCTGTTTTGTTACTATTCATCTTCTTTTTCAATTTTCACCCGAAGAGACTGCTCAAGAGACTGCTTTTTAAGGGTATTTAATGCTTCATCTCTGCATCAAATTTGACAAAACGATCACGTGACATTTGACTACACCCTGGTATGATTCTTTTTGGCCTATTGACACCACAAAAGTCATGACGCCGACCCAAAATTGACAGTTCATGATACATAATTTGAACCAATGATTGAGATTCTTTGAGGCTGAATCAAAGGCCAAGATTTGGTACCATTAAAGACCAAATGTCCCTCTTTATCCTCTTATAAGAGGTGAATTTCATGGCCTGAAGAGGAAGAAATTCAGATCCAAAGTCGATAAAAAACTAGTTATCCCCAGTTTTTTCCAATCGCCAAGCTTCCACTTTTCTCCTCCATCGCTATAGCTTCGGCTTTTTTAGCCACTACAACCTCCCCCATGCCATGACTAACGATGACTCAACATCCCTACAAACCCATCTCCTCGCCAGTGATAGGGACAACCACCATAAGCTTTGCCTTTTCCATGACAAACTTCTTCTTCCTGCACCGCAACAACCCAGCCACCAACATCTTTAGCCTCCACCATGAGCCACCAGCATTTCCACCATCCTTATGCTAGACCAGTGACGGTAGCTGAAACCCCTCCACTAGATAAGTTTCTTCGTCTCCTTCACCCTTCCCAACTGCATGTAATATGTGAAATAATTCATATCCTGCAACTGCTGGCTTCTACCAGCAGATACAAGATGGGCTGGACCTGTTTTGGCCCAACCCACCCTAAAAAAAGAAGGGTTTTTTGGGTCACTTGTCTACAAAAAACAAAAAATTCCAAGGGTTACTTCAAAATATTTATCATTTTCTCACATATTTATCCAATAATTTTGCATAATATCAAACTATATATTTACACTGTAAGATACAAATTTGATATTAAAATACTCGATTTTCTCCAAAATGTTTCTAAAAATTTTTGAAAATTAAAAAAAATCTCAATTTTTTTAAATTAATTCTCTTTCAAATAAACAAAAAAATATTTTATTTTCATGTATACGGCCAAATCCTAAAAGTTTTCTAACATATTTTTATATATAAAAAAAAGCATCTTTCTTATATTTTGAAATGCAAAAATGGATTTCGTAGCTAGTTTATGATTATTTGTTAGGGTTTGGCCAAAAATAAAATATCCTTCACCAATTATTTTGTTCACTTTATATTTAAAATGTTAGTGTTTAACTGTAGACTTTAATATTTGAGGGTGTAAAACTACATGGTAGAGTATACCTTCAAATATTAAAGATACAAAGAAATAAATGTGATTCTAAAATTTAGATCTTAAAATGGTTAAGATCTAACCCAAAAGGTAGAGATCTCTTTACGAAGAGAGATCTGCCTTGAATCTTAGACGAGACCAACAAATAGAAGCATAACCTAAAAAAACAATCAAATAACAATGCAACTTACCTTAGGTATGGTGCACTGATGGTAGTGCATCTTCCCCTTATACAACTAATCCCTTACCTAGACTCTTGCAAGTCATAGATTTCTTAGTAACCTTAATAATAAGTGGCGACTCCTGAATCTTATAATCATAATATTATGATTATACCCAAAACCCTTTTCCTGTCTCAATACCTCTCACGAGGCAAAAATATGTCTTTTGTCATTTTAAATTAATAAATTAAAATTTTTGGATACACTTGTTGAAATTAAAACAAAAAAGGCTATTTACTTGTTGAAACACTTTAAATTAATAAATTTTTTGTTGTCATTAATGATGAATCCTTTGTCATTTAAGCTTTATTCCTCCTCACTTGTGTAATTAGAATATTTGCAATATGTCCTCCAAGATCTCAACACCATTACCTTAGTCTAGATGTACTTCTAAATAAGGTCTTTGAACCAAAGTAAAATGACTTAATTATCTTTTAATAAAGTGAACGTAAGCTTTAGATTTGAGAGGAAAACTAAAACATAGAAAAGAGAATGAAAGCGTTAAAACTGAGGTGAGGAAATTTTGTAAAAATCTAGATAAAACTATCTTTGAACTCTTCCTCCACCCTCCTTTTTATTGTGGGTTTTGAAAACTAAAAAGTTGAAGAATTAATTATGGTAATAATCACAATTAATTTCCATTATGATCAACCTTTGATTACCCATTATAAATCAATAATTAAATCTGAACATAATGGTTATAAATCTAAATTTTTTGAGTTGAAAAATTGTTCAGATTTGTAGCAAAAACTTTTAGAAGAGACTGTTAATATTTATAGGCCGGACTAAATAAACAATGAGTTGGAAGAAATAACTCTTCATGGACCAAGCCCAATTCCAATTTCAATTTGCAAAAATTAATTTTTTAAAAGTATAAACACTAGCGAAGTGTTTTTTTTATTTTCATGGTGGGATAAAGTTCTTTAAAGGGTTTTGAGTTTTACCAAAACATGTCAACCAAGGGTTTATTAAGATCAATTTCTCATTTATCTATAATTTGTTTAAATCATGTTAATGTTGATGAGGATATGTTGAAGATTAAATTCTATTAATTTTTTAACCCTGAAAATGAGTAGATTCTAGTTTTAATTTGACTTTAATTAAATATTCTTATTGATCATGTTCTTTAAATAAATTTCCAACATTTACTTGATGAACATTTCTAGATGGAAGATTCCTACTAAGGATTTAGGAAAACAATCTCTAGATAGAGTTGTAAGTCAAGCAATAATGTAACAATGAGTGTGTTCAGTAATAGAAAACAGTTTTCTGGACTGAAAAATATTGTATTTGAATATGAAGTTTGTTTTTTTTTTTTTATGAATTTAATTTTTCAAAAAATTAGAGTATTATTCTTATTCTGAACAGCTGTTGACACAATCAAATGTTTAATAGTCACATGGGAGAATGGAGACAGTTCTTAGAAAAAGATTGCAGTTCTAAGAAAATCCTAAAGAAAATTGAAACTGAACAAATTTTGAACACATCAAGTAACGAATACTTGATATTCAATCAAGTTTGTGAAAAAATTACAAGATGAACCAAGCAAAATTCTAGGAAGCTGCATGTCTTGTACACAAGCAGGAGAAACTTTGAGGAGATATACCCCGGTAAACAACTCCATGAAATATCAAAAGATTTATTTTATTTTTATTTTAAATTAATTTTTTTCATTGTTCTCGTATCATTTTAATATGCTGATATTAAAAATAATTTTTAAAAAATAAAAAAATATATTATTTTGATACATTTTCAAACAAAAAAATATTTTAAAAAGCAACCGTTACCGTACTCTTCCTCGAGTGTTTGAGAATTTGACTGCGATTGCTTTTCAAAATGCTTTTCATTCGGAAATGCATCAAAATAATATATTTTTTTATTTTTTAAAAAATATTTTTAATTCCAATAATCAAAATGATATGAAAATATTAAAAAATTATTAATTTAAAGAAAATAAATTTTTTAAAAAACATTTTGGAAAGATTGAAACAAACAACTGGTACGGTCAAAATCAGTTTTTTAACGTTAGAAAGCCAACTGTGCTAGAGTATTCCACAAATAAAGGGCCTCCAATTAATAACGATTAGCTTCTAGAGGGATTAAAAGGCACCATCTTCTTTTTTCGAAAATCAATAAAAGCATCTGGTAAGATCACTCATTTGACCAGGTCGTCCTTTTATTTTATTATGTTATTACTGGTAATGTACTGAAGACCTCGGGAGGCTATGCTGTAAACAGGCACTGTGGGGCTGTAAATGTGCAATATACCTGACATCAGGTGTAAGACTTGGTGTCTAAAGTAGTAGGTTTTAACGACAACAGGGTACCCGTGCAGTGACTCTCGGGGGTCTTACAGCGGCCTTGGCCTGATGTTGGCGGAGTGCTGTGAAATCTGTCATTTTGTTCGGGAGGAAGGTGTTATGTTTTGAAGTTTGAACTGTGATATATTTTGATAATTAGACGAGGGAATATTCTCTGACCCTTGTCTTGTACTTTTCTTCTTGTCTTTGAGGTAGACAAGAAATTCCTATTACACGCCATCTCCTTATTTCTTAGTAAAACAACGATAGAATAAGATTTAAAAAAATGGGTTGTTTTTACCAAGGAACTGTGCTGAATTGCTCGGATCCTGTAAGGAATGAACGTGATCAACTTTGTGAGGAGAGAAGGTTAAATTAAGCACACTTGCCACATGCCCCCTAGAGTATTTGACTATAGTTTCAGGCTTTGAGGTAGACAAGAAATTCCTATTACACGCCATCTCCTTATTTCTTAGTAAAACAACGATAGAACAAGATTTAAAAAAAATGGGTTGTGTTTTACCAAGGAACTGTGCTGAATTGCTCGGATCCTGTAAGGTATGAATGTGATCCACTTTGTAAGGAGAAAAGGTTAATTTAAGCACACTTGCCACTTGCCCCCTAGAGTATTTGACTATAGTTTCAGGCTTTGAGCAATATTTCCCCTTTCCCTTTGATGTCCTTGCCTTTGTTGATTTTTTTTTTATTAAATGTTGTCAAGTAAGATCACAAAATTGAAATCTTCATTCCTCAACACGCATATCCGAACATATCATAGATGGGACATCTAGCAAAAACTCAAAAACAGGTTGATGTTGTAATGGTTGTCCACCCTCTAGATTTTATTCCTGCTAGCTACTGATCCTCCTGATCCATCTTCACCTACATAAACGATTGTACAAATTGTGAAACTCTTTGTACTTTGCACATATTTCCTTCACAATTAAACAGAAAATGCAGACATGTACCTTCAGAACCTAGGAGCACTGGTCTCTTGGTGAAACTTCTCTCTTACATATGCTGGCTATTATAGCCTCTGCAAGTTTGGTTCTTTATGCATCCAAGCAAATCGTTTGCTGTGTCAATACCTACCATCCAAGAACAAAAATCAAGGTTGGTAAAGGTCATCTTGTTAGCACAATACACCAAATGAGAAAGCATATTTGGGTGTTTTGGGAGATCGAACCTGTAAAGTAAGCACCAGTGACATATCCTATGTATTTATTGCTATTATGCTCCCCGGTGAAGTAAACTGGACCAACAGGATCCTGTAAAAGACAGTATTTCTAGCTATGTTTCTGAAATCGCCTTTTCTTACATCAACATTAGGAAATTGAATTTGCTAATTTTAGGCTCACCCCTAATTGGTCGTGGCGGTTTTGGTTGTACTTGTCAGGCCAATTGGAATAGCTGCCTTTGTAGAATCTGTTTAAGCCCCATCTAGGTACAAGTATGTCTTCTGGCTTAGGAATGTTGTTACCAAACAACGTTTTCAGGACAGCCATGACCTCTGCTTCAACTTCCTGGTCTGATAATTGCTCTACCCTTCTTGATTCTTCAGCGGTTACTGTCACAAACAAAATGTTCGATCCTGGATATTCATTCTCTAGATGCTGCATGAAAAGAAAACATCAAGACATCATAAATGTGGAGCTAGGATGAATTTACAGCAAAATAGCTAGCTACTAATTTAGATGTACATGTTAGTTAGTACCTGCCAAAGTGGATAGTATCCGCGCCTGACATGCGTGTAAAGGAAGAACTCAGTTCCAGGACCAGATGGCCAGAACTTGTAAGGAAATTTTAGGAATATCTTGGTGTATATGGTCATGCTAAAATCTGATATTGCAAGCCTTTTCCATAGCTGATTCATATTCAAGATAAGATTCAGTACTGGAAATACCAAAATGAAAATAAAGATATCCATAAAAGTTAGAAAGGAAATTGATTTGAATATCTCGTGAAGATTGAAAAAGAAAATCTCTCAATAAAAAAAAATCAAGAAAGAAAAGAAAAGAAACCAATAATCATGTATACTCACAGGTAACTTAGGCCTGAAATCAATGAGGTCAGTTTGGAGGACTCCAACGCTTACAGAGACAATAGCATACTTAGCTTTGTAAATGGAACCATCTTCAGTTTTGACTGCAACTCCATTCTTTGAGTATATTATCTCTCTAACTACCTGAAATAGTGTTTAAAGCACAAATCTACATCAGGATTTAGTACCTTGCATGATATAGCTAGCTCAGCTACCTATAACCGAGTACATTAGTTCAAGATCCCAGCAAAATGTGCTAAAAGGTTACCTTATTTAGCTTGAGTCTGGGGTCGCTCTTCAAAGAAGACAAGAACTGCTTAGCAAGATACTGTACTACAATCTCAAAACCCCTGGGATCTGCTACAAAGTACGGATCCTCTCCATGGTCCACGAACTCATTCCGTGGGTATGTGTGCTTCAAACTTGTCACTTTTGGTGGTTCTCCATCTTCGTAGTCATTGTGGTAGTAGTCTATCACCATTTCTAGTGGGGTTTTCGGCTCCCTACAGCCATGTCCATTACTCAGTTAATTTACTCTTAAAAAAAAAAAAACTTAATTAATGTATGAAATTCCTAGCGCTTACTGTTTGAATAGACGCTGCCCTGCCAATATTGAGATATCAACATCGTTCTTGACTTTTTTTGTAAGAAGGGTCGAAAACTCTGCACAGAAGTCATCCCTGGCTACAGCAACTTTGTCTATAGCCTCCACCAATCTTTTTGGGTATAGCCCACCACTGTGGAGATCAGTGGAAAAGATGTTACGAATGGTATGCCATTAATGTCAGCAATTAAGATGATGGTTTTTAAGAAAAGAAGAATATCAAAGAAGAGTTGTTTAATTCAATTACTCTTGTTTATAGGTATTTGATGTAAGATTATCATAGTCATTAAGGGAGGTTTTGAGCTTGACTTTCTTGGCCATTTCTAATACAGGATTATGAACAGGCCCCCCACCAAAAAGCCAGTTGGCACCCATTTCTACTGCATATCCACTAAATTGGGTTTTCATCACACGGCCGCCAATCCTATCTGTTGCTTCCAGTATCAAGATATCACGTATGCCAGCATCTTGAAGTGTTTTTGCTGCTGAAATTCCTGAAATGTTAACCAAGATTAAATAAAAAGGCTCAGCATACAAAGTAGTTTGTGTAAAAACTATGCAAGTCTTTCACCCAAAAAAGAATATGTATATATGGACAATGAAAGTGTTTTACCGCATGATGTGTGCGCCTAAATACCAGAAAAAAACATTCATAATACAGAAATGTAAAAGGGCAAGTGAAATGCATGCATATATCTAGAGCCATTTTTGGTAATTTTGAAGATATGACAACCTGACATTCCAGCTCCAATGATAATGACGGTAGGAGTTTGCGAGGCCGAAGCCAGAGAGAGGAAGGAATGGAAAAGGAGGACAAGCACCATTCCGAAGAGCTTCGTCATTGTTATGCAATACGCTAAGCTTTTAGTGTTTGGCTTGAGTTGTGAGATTAGGTTACTCTTGTCTCCCATTTATATGCAAGACTAGGTTCGTGACTTATGCTATAGGCTGGTCTCAAACAATTTAGTACACAATAAAAAACTACTTATACAAAATAATATTTAAAAAAAAATTAAAAAAAATATAATACTCAAGTCATTAACTTGATTAGATCTAATAAAATAAAATAATTTGATAATTTTATTTAAATTATAGACAACAGTAACAGACGAACTATAAAAAAATATTTGATAATAATTAACTAAAATAAATGAGTTATCGATATCATACCTGAAAAGAGAAGAAAAAAAATCATTGAAAGCTCATTGTCATTTTATTATGGACATCTTCCATCATAAAAAGCTTGTTGAGACGGTTCAAACCTAACTGCAAAAATCTTAGTGATGATATTAGAAGCCGCATGGGTTGCTAGAGCAACGTCCCGAAAAAGCAAACGAATAAACAAAATGAAATGAGCATCTGTCTATATTCAATAAATCAATTATATTTAACTCAATAATAAAATTTAATTAAAAAATAAATCTCACAAACTTCACAAAGCAAAAATAACAATAATTAAAAGAACAAGGATAAAATTTAATAGGAAATAAATTTACGGAGGGTGGAATAAATAAAATGTAACTCTAAAAATTATTTTAGATTATAAAAAAATCAAAATCAAAATAATATGGACTAAATTTGATAAAGAAAAAAATTGAATGAAGATGAAATCAAAACAAGAATCTAATTGAATGAATTATTAAAAAAAAAATCATAACCAAAAGAATAAGGACTAAATAAAAAAGAAGTTTAGGGGTTGACTTGAAAAACCAGGGGCATGGCATAAACACCAAAGAAGAGAGAGGAAAGAAAAAAATAGCTGTCGACGCCAAACTAGAGTTCTTATGGGTGTATACACCACATATCCATGGAAGAGACGTCGAAACAAAGCTGATGTCATCTTATAATGGCTTTTTTGGCCCTGAAATCAGTCACACATGATGTTAAAAGACGACAAAGCAGCTGATGTGTGCATCAATAATTTTTTTAATTTCTTTCTATTTTTTAAAAGATCAAATTGCCCTTGCCTCACCTCAATAACAACAAAAAGACCAGCAATGAATGAAATACCCTCTGACTAGGCTAAAAATATATAAATTGTAAGGGCAAGTAAGTCTTTTAATGTATTTATAAAAATGAAAAGAAAAACAGAAGCCTCATTTTCATTTTCATTTTTTCTTGATTCTAAAGGTAATCTAATAATTTTAATTTGCATAATAAAACAAAAGTAAAAAAATGCCACAGACAAATATATTCTTTTTTTAATAGCATCAATGTAATTTTACTATGAATTTTTTTTTATAATGTCCCTAATTAATTTTTAAATGCCAAAAAGATATTTTTTTTAAAGATGATCCTACCCCAACTATTATTCTAAACTCCTTTTTTTTTAGACTAGCATGTTAATTTGTTTTTACATTTTAAAAATATTTTTGAAAAAAATTAAAATTTTTTATTTTTTCTTTAATTTAAATTAATATTTTTGTGGTGTTTTTAGATCATTTTGAGACGCTAATTTCAAAAGTGATTTTTTAAAAATAAAAAAAATATTATTTTGATATATTTTTAAGTGAAAAATATTTTGAAAAACAACCGCAACCACACTTCCAACAGTAAATTTACTATTCTCGTTTATAATAAACTATATCTAGGTAAACAGTAAATTCATTACCCCCTTCAAGTTTTATTTTTTATTTTTTAATTTTTTACCCAGTTTCTTTCATAACATTCACGTGTTTGTGTCTGTCGGATTTTTCCACCATGTTATTTCTAATGGATGATTATTTAGTTGTTCCTACCAACCAACCAAAGAATAAATATTGTTAAAATATATTCACTTTTTATCTGCTATAATTGTTTTTCATATTTATTATCCGATTTTATAATATTATCCACGGGATATACCTTTTCAGTGCTGAATTATATCAGTGTGTGTCGATCACTCAATGCAATTATGGCGTAGATAAAATATTATATACTAAAGATTGCCCCACTTTGAATAATGCGGTCAATACTTTATCTCTGAAAATACGGCAATCCTGTCATACTAAAGACAGACATTAACAACTGTTTCTAGGAAAAAGTGAAAGCAGGTACACAAACTCCTGATTTTCTTTGCTTTGTTTAAAGGAGAAGATAGCATGTGATTTTGAAGAATCTTTTTGATCGCATGTTTGTTTCTTAAACCAAAGTAATAATATATTTACGAGAATTAATTATTTGATATATTAGAAGTTTTGAAATATGACATGCTCTTGAAGGATGTTTATTTGGTGTTTAAATAATGATTAATTAAATGTTCGTATTAATATTCCCTTATCTGTAGCACAAGAAGGGAATAGTTGATGATATCAGTTCTAGAATTCGTAAAATAGTTCTTTTTAATTAGATTTAGAAACTCTCTAATGATAAAATCAATAACTTCAAATGATGATTGTGATAAATAAAAGAAAGAACTTTCAATCCCAAAAACAGTATACTTTCAATCCCAAGAACAATAATGTTTGTTATTGTTTTTTATGATAAATGTTCTAAGGCTTAAAGTATCAATGCTTGGAGAGTAAAAAATATTTCTACCACTCATAGTTTATGATAGAGTTCTTCATGTCATCATCTAGCTATTTTCATTGCAAAATGTTGCTTTTAAATTGAATAATCTCTTAGTTGATATAGTTGTATTCATGTTTCTAATAGCCATCAAAAGGCATCAATGCATTGTCATAATCATTTTTTCCATGAATTTTGCAAATTCAGTTATTGAGAATTTTTTTTATATAATATTTTGTCTAAAAATCATTTTATTTTTTTTTGTGTTTTAGAGCAAAGCTGTAACTTTTAATGATTGTATTCATGTAAATTCAATAGTTGAAATGAAATCATTAAAATGTAATTTTAAAAGTATTTTCATTAAATGAACATTTAGATTTTTTTGGTTGAAAGTCGAAAACATGACATTCAAGTGCTATAAATTAATGTTGGATTTTATATTGGACATATAACAAAATGGATGTTGGTTGAGATTGTGTAAAAACATGGTTATCCTAAAACTTTGCTCTCTTTTTAAAAAATTGAATGCTTAGATAAATTATGTAGAAAAATGAAATGCTATTTTGGAAAGAAGAAGTTGGATTCTAAAGGAGAGTTTTGGCTTGTAAAATTATCTTCCTTTATATTTTATTGCTCTTGCCTATTTATTATTGAAAAATCATGATTTGATGTCCTAAATAATAATATACAACACACAAATAAGCCATGATTTCACTCCAAAAATATCATTCAATTTTTTTAATATATATATATATATATAAAGCTCAAAAGATATTTAAAAGTATAAAAATAAAAAGATCATTATTTTGTGTGGAGATCTTCTTAAACTTGCTATCTTGACTTTGTCACTTTAATGATTGATCTCATTTTAATCTTAATTCTCTTAATTATATCTCGTGCTTTGTTGTTGATATTTTATTTTTAATTTTGAACTTTGTACCATTATAAAAGGGGCTTTGAATATTAATAATAAAATATGAATATATGTAGAATTTTTATTTATTCATTAATAATAAGATTGTTAAGCAACTCGTAATGATTGGATAAACAAATAGACAATGGAAGAAAAAATCTTCTTTTTAAGAAATAGAGGCCCCAAGACTCGATAATACACATAAGAAAATTAAAAATATAATATGAAAGAAAATGAACATGCAATATTCTAATTTTTTATAATAGGGATTGGTTTTACATTTGAGGATATAACAATGACATTAAAACATCTAAAATATCATAATCGATACACCATCTCTCAAGATTTTATTTAAGTTATATATAATATGTATAAATGCAATTTGATGAATGCAAGTTAATTAAAGTCAAAATCAAAAGATAATTTGAACATGGGATGAATATGGATAAGATGAGATTAATACGTAAAAGGATTTATTAAATTGAAAAATATCAAAATGATGTGAATGAAACCTGATTTAGACAATGTTTGGAAAACACGGTTGAAACCGCGTTTCCTAAAAAATTTTAATTGTTTTTTATTTAAAATTAATTTTTTTTATATTTTCATATCATTTTAATGTGTTAGTATTAAAATTTAAAACGCCATGAAAAGTATAATGAATGATGACTTGGTTGGAAATTTTAAAAACCAAAGTACCACATGGGATGACCAAATTAAATAGCTATAAACCAAATTGCTGTAAGCGACGACTTGCAATGTTTAATTAAAAAGGTAAGGAGACCAAGGTGTTGTAAACAATGACTCAAGAAACACAAAGAAAAATTTTCAATTTGTTCAAATAACTTTAACAAAATCAAAGGACACTTGCACATTTTAAGTTTAAAGAAAATTTATTTAAAAATGTGATGGAGAATTGATATAAAAATATTGTGCGGATGAAAATTAAAATGGAAAGACAAAGTAACCTTGTAAAATGAGAAAAAAATACATAAATTACCCTCGAGCAAGTGGTTGACAGGTTGTCATGCGTTGCC
>Ga0325405_1000694_pt1 | contig 32804 bp, 18 predicted proteins | sample PopdelMetagenome_21_FD_205663 | JGI IMG/M metagenome (GOLD analysis project Ga0325405, IMG submission 205663) | Populus deltoides microbial communities from Bellville, Georgia, United States - Xylem-Control-R2 | ecosystem: Host-associated > Plants > Phyllosphere > Stem > Wood/Secondary xylem... | reverse complement strand
CCTATTTCTTAGCTTTCCATCCATATAAATTAAGCTGAAATCCAAGATCTACAGCTCCAGATATGACCCAATAACTGAACAGTGTTCCAATTTGAATTGAATCGGTATCTCCTTTCTAATCTTAGCTGTTTCTTTGTCCTTTCACTTTCAATAGTTAATCACATCAATCAATCCTTTGAATTGTGAGATATGCCTGCATTTAAAATGAACATTTACCATAAATTAAAGCTATCTTATATTATCAGATCTGTTATTATAAAACATGCTCTAGTTAAGGAGTTATTAATACTTCAAGTGCAAAATGATGATATAAAACCTTGATAAAAATGCACAGCGTTAGAAGCCAAAGTTTTCATCATCTCACGAAAATCATCACTGGATGACGACCCCATAACATTGGAGTTTGTGAATGGAGGGGGTTGTCTTGCTTGATAATTCTGTTGGGGTTGAAATCCATAGGGATAGAACTGTCGGCCTTGATTTCCTTGTTGAGGTGGGTTCCCATAACATAAGTTTGGATGATCTCTCCATCTGGGATTATATGTGTTGGAAAAGGGATCATATTTACGTTGGGACTGTCCGTTGAATCCTTCATCAACTGCATGAACCTGTTCAATGTAATCTTCTTGCATTGTTGCGCACATATTTGAGGTATGTCTTTGCAAGGAACATATGGTACAAACTTTCACCTGTTGTATATTTTCACAAGCCAAAGAACGTACAAGAGAAGTAAGATCATTAACTTTATTTTTAAGGTTAGAAATACTTACCTCATTTACTCGTTTGTTTACGAAGTCTCCACGCGTGCCAAATTGTTTTGAGTTGGCTGCCATGTTTGAGATCAATTAGCGTGCAGCCTCAAGTGTATTATCTACCAATGCCCCTCCACTTGCAGCATCAATGATACTACGGTCAATAGGTATCAATCCTTCATAGAAATATTGAATGAGCAGTTGATCGGGTATTTGATGATGAGGGCATTGAATGCACAGTTGCTCAAATCTTTCCCAATACTCGGAAAGTGTCTCTCCATAAGATTGTCGAATGCCACATATTTCTTTCCTTATATTGGCAACTCAAGATGCTGGGAAATACTTTTCAAGAAAAATCTTCTTCATGGCATTCCACATTCCAATGGAACCTTGAAGAATAGAGAAAAACCATGCCTTTGCTACCCCTTTTAAAGAGAAAGGAAAAGCTTTCAACTTCACATGTTCTTCATCAATTCCATTCGGTTTCATGCCAACGCAAACCATATGGAACTCCTTGAGATGAGTATGAGGATATTCACCTGCAAGACGATTGAATGTTGGTAGCAAATGTATAAAACCAGATTTGAGTTCGAAGTTTACATTATTATCGATGTTGATGCACAATGGTTGATTTTCCATGTTAGGAGCAGCAAGCTCCTTGAGTGTTTGTTGTCGTTCAACAGCCATGGTGTTGACGTGAGCTTCCTTTCATAACCTGCGTAAAGTGTTTTTTATTTCGAGATCCACTTGCACTTGAATCTGATTAGTAGAACGGGTTACAGGTATAAATTGTCAAGAAAACTCAAAAGAAACTAACCACACAAGAGATAAAAAAACAATGCAAATTGTACGAAAATCCTACACTAGAAAACTAAAACTGCCTAAAACCTTAGAAAATAGAGGAATTTGGCCTCGATAGGGTGGGGCTTGTGGTTAGCACTAGTCCTTTTTAGAACGTCGTTTCCCTTCAGGAAACATAAGGCTAATATCTAATTCCACCAAAAAATATGTTTTGAACAGTACCGCTACCGTAAATAAACAGTACCGTAGCAAGCAAAAATTATGTTTCTCTTTTTTTGGTAGAAAAATAAATAATCACAGCAAATAAAAATAATAGCACAAGAATCAACTAAAATTAATACCCCGGCTACGGCGTTAAAATTTGTTGCGATGTCGCAGTCGCACAAATTAATTACCTTAGCTTCAAACACAACACACAAGATAATATAGAGCAAGCAAGGGGTCGATCCCACGAGGAAGATTCAATTCAGATTTTTATGCTAGATGATATGCAATTTGGGAGGGTTTGGACGTTATCTAGGCTAAAGCAAAAAAAAACAGAAAACTATTAAACAAAATTTAATAAAATCAGAAAATTATCAAGAGAACAAACCTTGGTTGCAAGCACACATCCACCTACAGAAATCAGAACTGATCATGGAAACGAAACATCAATTTATATTCTGAATATTTATCTCTTCTTAACATTGGTTAGTTAATGAATCCGCCGTATAACTAACCCTAACCATCAAACAACTACAGTGTCCGCACTAGTAATTTAATTCAATGGCAGCCTTAAGAACTAGATAAGTTGATTAATCAAGAAAACATAATTGTCCGCAGTCTACGTTTGATTTGATTGAATGTTCTCCCTAAGATTAATAACGTAGATCCGCCACAATTATTAAACTCAGTTGCTTCACAAGTTCATATACCACAACTCCGGTTTTGATATCAAACTTAGCAATAGATTGTCTACAATAATAACTTAGAGTCCGCTCTAGCAATTAAAATAAACAATCATAGAAAAAATAAGCATAGGAGAACAAACATATTCATCATATAAACTGAAAAGAAAAGGTAAAATAAATCTCATAGTTCTTGAAATCCGAAGGTTTCCGTGTCCTTGCAACCAAGAAAAAGTGTTTAGCCTTGCATATTTGTTGAACAACTAATCAAAAAGAAGGAAGAATGCATAATTTAGGGTTTCTTAGAGGAAGGGGGCGTTTTTCTCTTCTTGGCTGGCTGCCCCCCTTCTCTTCTCTCATTCTTTTTATATCTTAGGAAACCCTAGGTCTCTATTTTACAAAATAGTCCTCCATTAAGTAGACTGTTTACATTTAAGTACTTCAATAACTATTTTCCTAAAAAAGGAGAAATAGCCTTGCATGAAATCTTCAAGCTTTGACTTAGAGGAGCTAAATTGCTGAAATAAAAACTTGGATATCGGTTTAGATGCTTCGGAACGTAATTTGGACTCGTTTCTTCACGAAACCTGTTTGCTGGCAGAATTCAGATGTCATCTTTGAAAAATCATATCTCCCTCATATGACATCGTTTTTGACTGAAATTTGGAGCTTTTATAGAACTTTGAGTCATGAATCCAAAACAATTGAGTTTGCATCAATTGGACTTCTGTAGCTCCAGATATTCAAGTTGGAATAGCCGAAGGTCAACACTGGCAGATTGCGAGATTTGACTTTGAAGGCTGCGATTTCCATGCTCTTCCTTATTTTATTTTCTTGCCTTAGATGTCCAGAAAGGTATGGATGTTAGCTTTTTAATGCCACTAGAATCACTTCATTTCAACCTCTAGAGCTCACGCTCTGCACAAAACATCGACTGAATGTCAAATCTGCCAATTATCTCCAATTTACTCCTTTTTGCATCTTTCATCCAAAAGTGCCTTCAAAACATAAAACAAACACTATCAAGGCATTTTATATATAAAACATAGGCAAAACACTAGTTAAATATGGGTGAAACTATCGAATAATATGGTTGCATCAGCACGTTGTATGTTTGGCCAGAGATGTGAAGTAAATCTTGGATCTCAATCTGAAACAATTGATGTTGGGACTCCATAAAGCCTTACAACTTCGTTCACATAAATCTTAGCCAACTTGTCAACTTGATCTGTCATCTTTACTGGTAGGAAAAGGGCAGACTTAGTTAGTCGATCCACAATGATCCAGATTGCATCATTTCCCCTCTTTCCTCTAAATAGTCCCGACACAAAGTCCATTGTGATCATCTCCCACTTCCGCTCAGGGATTGGTAATGGTTGTAACAGCCCTGCTGGTTTTTGGTGTTCTACTTTTACTTATTGGCAAATACTACATTTTTCCACGTAGCCAGCCACTTCTTTTCTCATATTTGGCCACCAGTAGTACTGTTTCAAATCCTGGTACATCTTAGTACTAGTTGGATGTATAGTGAACTTAGACTCGTGAGCCTTTCGTAGTAAATTTTTTTTAAGGGCTTTGTTGTCAGGCACATACATACGTCGCCCCAACATCACTATTCCATCCTCACCCATTTGAAAAAAAGTTTCACCCCCCGATTCCAGTTTTATTCTTACTTTTAACACTTCATCATCAAGCTATTGTGCCTCTAATATTTGCTCTCGATATCCTAACTTCACCCTTAGTTGAGCAATTAAGGATCCTTCCGGACTTACATTTAATACTGCCCCTAATCTCTTTAGCTCAATCATGGTTTCCTCATTCCAAGTTGCTGGTCCACCCCTAATCACCTTGTCTTTATGGCTGAGAGCATCTGCGACTACATTCGCTTTTAATGGATGATAATCTATAATACAGTCGTAGTCTTTAATTAATTCTACCCATCTCCGTTGTCACATACTTAACTCCTTCTGCGACATCAAATATTTAAGGCTCTTATGATTCGTGAAAATTTGAACCCGAGATCCGTATAAGTAGTGCCTCGATACTCGTAAAGTAAAAACTACTGCTTTCAATTCTAAGTCATGAACTGGGTAGTTGACTTCATGAGTCTTCAGTTGTCTCGATGCATAAGTAACTACTTTTCCATACTGCATTAGGACACAAACCAGTCCTTTTCTTGAGGCATCACTGTAGACTACAAAGCCTTCTGTTCTGGATGGAAGGATTAATACAGGGGCAGTAGTAAGCCTTCTTTTCAATTCTTGAAAGCTCTCATCGCACTCATTTGACCACTCCCATCTTATGTTTTTCCTGGTGAGTCATGTCAATAGAGTTGCTACCGTTGAAAACCCTTCGATAAACCTTCTATAATTCTCTGCCAATCCGAGAAAACTATGAATTTCAGTTACCGTAGTAGGCCTTTCCCATCTCAAACCTGCTTCCACCTTTTGAGGGTCCACAAAAATGCCTTTTGAAGACACTATATACCCCAAAAAGGTAACTTCTTTTAACCAGAAGTCACATTTATCCAACTTGGCATACAACTGGCGGCTCATCAGAGTCTGTAGTGTCTGTCTCAGGTGCTATTCATGCTCCTCATAGGATTTAGAGTAAACCAAGATGTCATCGATGAATACGACAACAAACTTATCAAGGTATGGTTGGAATACTCGGTTTATTAAATTCATAAAAACTGTTAGAGCATTAGTTATCCAAAGGGTAGCACCAAGAACTCGAAGTGTCCGTAGCGAGTTCTGAAGGTAGTTTTCAGCACATCTTGCCCTTTGATTCGCATCTGGTAGTATCCTGATCTTAAATCAATCTTTGAAAATACTTTAGCACCCTTCAACTGATCAAACAAATCATATATCCGCGGAAGCGGATATCTGTTCTTTACCATCACTTTATTCAGCTGACGGTAATCTATGCAAAGCCTCAACGTTCCATTGATTAGTACTTAAAAGTGCATTTTTATCAAGGTTTTATATCATCATTTTGCACTTAAAGTATCAATAACTCCTTAACTAGAGCATGTTTTATAATAACAAGTCTGATACTATAAGATACCTTTAACTTATGGTAAATGTTCATCTTAAATGCAGGCCTATCACATAAATCAAAGGCTTGATTGATGAGTTCAACTACTAAAATTGAGAAGACAAAGAGAGGGTTAAGCTTAGAAAAGAGATGTTGGTTTAGTCCAAACTGGAACACTGTTCAATCATTGGGTCATATCTGGAGCTGTAGATCTTGGATTTCAATTTGGTTTATATGGCTAGAAAGCTAAGACATAGGCCTAAAACATTCATAAGAGTCTAAGACTCAATTCTGCTGTTTGGAAGTCCAAATCTTAGCAACAATGGAGAAGTCAGAATTTATCCTGCAGCCTAGACATTGTTCAGTGTTCAGCCCATATCTCGAATTCTAGAAGTCCAAATACACCGATTCTTTTTTTTGTTGGAAAGCTAAGACAATTTCCTAGAACTTTCATGAGGACAATCTATTCAAATTCGGACGTTAGCAATGACGTTTTGTTTAGACAAGATGATAAGGATTGTCACCAAGTCAAGATGTGGCCACCCACTCAACAATTAGTCATCAAATCAATAGTTCCAAATTTTGGCCTATAAAAGGAGGCATTTGTCATGCATTTAGGCATCTTGGTTTTCAGATCAAGATCATGTTCTTGCTCTCTCTTTATATTTTTGTAATGCCTAAGTTTTGTTTATATTAATCTCTTGTTTATGCTTTTCATTTCCTTTTCTTTACTTAGTTAACTTATATCTTATTTATGTTCTTATCTTGTTTATTTATGTTTCTCTTCTTCATTATGTTTAGCTAAGTTTATTATGTCAAGGTGAAAAGGTTACACTAATGGTGTAAGAATAAATATAGTATAAACTCAACATGGACTTTAATGTTTGATACTACCATGTTTTGTATTTGTTATCTTATTCACTCTTAATACTTTGCTTGTTAAATGGTTAATCTAGATTTATGTTGTTTAACCTTGGTATAACAAATACTTGACACTTTCATAGCCCAAACCGTATGGTATAACCGACACCTGTGCTATGAAAGGAACTTGATTTGTTGTTAACATAAGTTATAATCATGAATACCTGACAACATTTACAAGTATTAGCATTACTCAAATAAGATAACTAATGTAATCATATTAACAATTTATAATTCGATTGGAACCTCCTTTGTGTGTGGTTTCTAGTTGAGTAATAAGAGTTTATACTATACTTGTTTGAAATACCATTAATGGATCCTCTAACCTTGACAATTGTTTTTATCATTGTTTAATCTTTATATCAATATCACATCTCAGAGCTCTCTTCAACTTCTTATTATTATTATTATTATTTATAATTTATATAGTTAACCTCCATGTGGTTCGACACTGGTCTTGCCGAGTTATTTATTACTTCGACACTCCTACACTTAAGAGAAGACATCAACTCTTTGGCTGTGTCATCCATCTTTCTTCTTCACAAATAATACGGTGCCCCCCAAGGTAAGTTGTTTGGTCGTCTGAACCCTTTGTCTAAAAGCTCCTGCAAAAGCTTATTGGGACAGGTCGTAGGGAGAATGGACTATATATTTTGGATGAGTTAAATGTGTCAGTTGTTGTTGGTGGTGCTGCTTCTGCTACTGTTGATTTGTCTTCTTTTCATTTGAATCATTCTTCTTCTAGTTTTTATTTATGACATTCTTATTTAGGTCATATTTCATCTTCTCGTTTGAGATTTTTGGTATCCACAAGAGATTTAGAAAAATTGCAACCTTGTGATATTTTTTATTGTAGTGGATGTAAACTAGTGAAATTTTTCGCTTTACCTTTTAATTAAAGTATTTCTGTTTCTTCTTTCCCATTTGACTTGACTCATTCTAATATATGGGGACCTTCTCCTATTTCCATAAAAGGAGGGTCTTGATATCATGTTTCTTTTATTGATGATCATACTCATTATTGTTAAGTTTATTTAATGAAACATCATTTTGAATTTTTTGAGATATATACAGCTTTTCGAACTCTTGTCAAAACTCAACATTCTGTTGTTATCAAATATTTTAGGTGTAATTTGGGTGGTGAATACACCTCTAATATATTCTGTGAGTTGCTTGCCTTAGATGGAAGCATTCACCAAACTTTGTGTATAGATACTCCTAAGCAAAATGGTGTTTCTGAAAGAAAACATAGGCACATTGTCAAAACTGTTCATTCTTTCTTCTTGTCTGCTTCTGTTCCTTGTGAGTTTGGGGAGAAGTTATCCTTACTGCTCTAAGTTTGATTAATACAATCTCATAGTTCAAGTTTCTCTCCTTTTGAAAAGTTATATGGGTATGTCCCTGATTATTCCTCCTTTAGAGTTTTTGGTTGTAATTGTTTTGTTCTTCGTCCTCATGCAGAATGTAGTAAGTTGTCCTCTCGATCTGTTATTTGTGTCTTTCTAGGTTATGGTGGAGGTACAAAGGGGTAGCGTTGTTTGATCCAATAACTCAGAAACTTTATGTATCTCGTCATGTTATCTTTCTCAAGCATATACCTTTCTTTTCTATTCCATCCACTACTCATAGCTTGACTAGACCTAATATTATTCGTATAGATCCCTTTTCTAAGAATTCTGATAGTTTATCATCTTAGGTTCCTAGTACCTTAGATAACCTTTCCCATGTTCGACCAATTTGTACTCATCATTTTGTAGGTATTGACATTTTACTCTCCGACACATTTGAAGTTCCATTCTCATCTACAACCCCCTAAGCTTCGTCTGAGATTGTGGATCCACCTCTACATCAATCCATACACATTCATAAGTCCACAAAACTACCAGAATTTGCTTATTCTTGTTATTCTTCATCCTTTACTTCTTTTTTAGCTTCTGTTCATTATTTCTCTTAACCCGTTTCCTATAAAGAGGCAATTCTTGATCTTTTTTTGCAGCAAGCTATGAATGAGGAACTTTTTGCTTTGCATAAGACAGATACTTGGGATTTGGTTCCTCTACCTTCTGGTAAGAGTGTTGTTGGTTATCGTTGGGTGTATAAGATCAAGACTAATTCTGATGGGTCTATTGAGCGATACAAAGTTAGGTTGGTTGCAAAATGATACTCTCAATAATATGGTATGGATTATGAGGAGACATTTGTCCCAGTTGCAAAAATAATTACTATCCGTACTCTTATTGTTGTAGCTTTGGTTCATCAGTGGCATATCTCTCAACTTGATGTTAAACATACCTTTTCGAATGGAGATCTTCAAGAAGAAGTTTATATGGCACCCCCTCTTGGTATTTCACATGACTCTGGATATGTTTGTAAGCTAAAGAAAATGTTATATGGTCTCAAACAAATACCTCGTGCTTGGTTTGAGAAATTTTCTGTTGTGATCTCATCTCTTGGATTTATTTCTAGCAGTCATGATTATGCTCTTTTTATTAAGTGCACTGAAGCAGGTTGTATTATTCTGTCTTTATATGTTGATGATATGAATATTATTGGTGATGACATTGATGGTATTTTAGTTTTGAAGACAGAATTGGCTAGACAGTTTGAAATGAAGGATTTGGGTTATCTTCGAGATTTCATGGATATTGAGATAGCTTACTCACCTAAAGGTTTTCTTTCTCAGTCGAAATATGTTGCAGATATTCTTAAGCGGGCTAGACTTACTGATAACAAGACTTTAGATACTCTCATTGAGGTTAACGCAAGGTATTCTTCTTTTGATGGTGTACCTTTAACAGATCCTACTTTATATTGTACTATTGTTGGGATCTTGGTATATCTCATTATTACTCGTCCAGATAGTACATAAATTATTCATATTGTTAGTCAGTTTGTTGCTTCTTCTACTACAGTTCACAAGCTACTGTTCTTCGTATTTTGCGATATCTTCATGGTACGGTCTTTCAAAATCTTTTACTCTTATCCACCTCTTCCTTGCTGTTGTGTTCATACTCTGATGTTGATCATGACAGTAATCCCACATATCACAAGTTTGTTACCAGTTTCTGTATCTTTCTAGGTAATTCTCTTATTTCTTGGAAGAGCAAGAAACAATCTATTGTTTTTCAATCTTCAACCGAAGCAGAATATCATTTTATAGCATCTACTACCAAAGAGATTGTTAGGTTATATTGGTTACTTAAGGATGTCGCACGTAAGCGGCGTCGTGACGATCTTCCTCTCTTAGGTTGTGGTTTCTAGAAAATTCAGCGAAACAAGGAATTCTTAACTTTTATCCATGAAAGGCGGGAATGGGAGTTGTCACCTAATATTTTGGCCACTAGGAATCCTAACTGGTCTTAGAGATTGGGCACGGGGACTGGTTGCATAAAGGGAAGGTATTAACACCCCTAATACGCCCTACTTAAGGTATGCTGTATTATTTAATTGTCTGATAAAAAACTAAGTTCTTGTCGTGTTTTCTAATTGTTGGTTTGTCTATGGTTTAAGAAAAGTTCTTCTCGGTAAGGAGATCTTCATCTTATCAGGTAAAACCTAACCATTATACAAATAACTATATTTAGAAACCCAATAATATTTCTAACACAAATTATAATGTTTTTTGTATTAATAATTCTAATTAAAATAAAAATAATAATATTTAAAAAACAAATAATAATATTTTTGATATGAAAACTTTGAATTAAAGAAAGATAATAATATTTAAAACAAAACCCAACACCCAAGAGCATTTGGTCCTGACGCAGGACCCAAGTTCAATTAAAATAAAAAGAATAATATTTATAACATAAATAATTATATTTAGACACCCAACAATATTTCTAACACAAATAATAATATTTTTAAGATGAATATTTAGAATTATAATAAAAATAATAATATTTATAACACAAATAATAATATTGCAACACAAATAATAATATCTTTAAGATGAATACATTGAATTAAAAAATGAAAATAATAGTTATAACACAAATAATTATATTAAGAAACCCAAGAATATTTATAACACAAATTATAATATTTTTTATATTAATACTTTGAATTATTATTAAAATAATAATATTGCAACACAAATAATAATATCTTTAAGATGAATACGTTGAATTATAAAAAGAAAGTAATATTTAAAACACAAATAATTATATTAAGAAACCCAAGAATATTTATAACACAAATTATAATATTTTATTATATTAATACTTAGAATTAAATAATAATAATAATAATAATAATAACAACACACAAAAAATAATATTTTTTTATATGAATACTTAGAATTATAAGAAAAATAACAATATTTATAACACAATCCAAGACCCAAGAACATTAGGTCCTCACACAGGACCAAAGAGTGTTGGGTCCTCACACAGGACCAAAGAGTATTGGGTCCTGATACCGAAACCAACAGAATTGGATCCTCACAAAGAACCCAAGGCCAATTAGTTCATCACCCAAGAGAACTATAATAAAAATAATAATTTTTTATGATAAATAATAATATTTTTTTTCTTTTAATACTTTCAATTATAATAAAAATAAGTATATTTAAACCCAATAATATTTCAAACACAAATAATAATATTTTTTAGATGAATATTTAGAATTATAATAAATATAATAACATTTATATCACAAATAATTATATTTAGAAACCCAACAATATTTAAAACACAAATAATAATATTTTTCATATTAAAACTTTGACTTATTATAAAAAAAATATTAGAACACAAATAATAATATCTTTGATATGAATACATTGAATTTTAAGAAAAGTAATAATATTTATAACACAAATAATTTTAATAAGAAACCTGCAATTAATAATATCTTTAAGATGAATACGTTGAATTATAAAAAGAAAATAATATTCATAACATAAATTATAATATTTTTTAGATGAATATTTAGAATTATAATAAAAATAATAATATTTATAACACAAATAATTATATTAAGAAACCCAACAACATTTCTAACACAAATAATAATAATTTTTTTATATTAAAACTTTCAATTAATATAAAAATAATAATATTGCAACACAAATAATAATATCATTAAGATGAATTAGTTTAATTATAAAAAAAAAATATTTATAACACAAATAATTATATTAAGAAACCCAAGAATATTTATAACACAAATTATAATATTTTTTATATTAATACTTTTAATTATTATTAAAATAATAATATTACAACACAAATAATAATATCTTTAAGTTGAATACGTTGAATTGTAAAAAGAAAGTAATATTTAAAACATAAATAATTATATTAAGAAACCCAAGAATATTTATAACACAAATAATAATATTTTTTATATGTATACTTAGAAATATAAGAAAAATAACAATAGTTATAACACAACCCAAGACCCAAGAACATTGGGTTCTACCCCAGGACCAAAAAGTATTGGGTCCTCACAGGATCAAAGCCTTTTGGATCCCAACCCAGGACCCAAGAAACTTTGGTCCTGCGGCAGAACCCAAGAGTGTTGGGTCCTGACACCGCAACCAACAAAATTGGTTCATCACAAAGGACCCAAAGTCAATCGGTTCATCACCCAAGAGAACTATAATAAAAATAATAATATTTTTATGACAAATAATAATATTTTTTTTCTATTAATACTTTCAATTATAATAAAAATAAGTATATTTAGAAACCCAACAATATTTCAAACACATATAATAATATTTTTTTAAATGAATATTTAGAATTATAATAAATATAATAACATTTATATCACAAATAATTATATTTAGAAACCCAATAATATTTATAACACAAATAATAATATTTTTTATATTAAAACTTTGACTTATTATAGAAAAATTATTATAACACAAATAATAATATCTTTCATATGAATACGTTGAATGTTAAGAAAAGTAATAATATTTATAACACAAATAATTATAATAAAAACCCGCAAATAATAATATCTTTAAGATGAATACGTTGAATTATGAAAAGAAAAAAATATTCATAATACAAATTATAATAGTTTTTAGATGAATATTTAGAATTATAATAAAAATAATAATATTTATAACATAAATAATTATATTAAGAAACCCAACAATATTTCTAACACAAATAATAATATTTTTATATTAAAACTTTCAATTAAAATAAAAATAATAATATTGCAACACAAATAATAATATCATTAAGATGAATACATTGAATTATAAAAAGAAAATAATATTTATAACACAAATAATTATATTAAGAAACTCAAGAATATTTATAATACAAATTATAATATTTTTATATTAATAATTTGACTTAAAATAAAAATAATAATATTTAAAAAACAAATAATAATATTTTTGAAATGAATACTTTGAATTATAAGAAAAATAATAATATTTATAACACAACCCAACACCTAAGAGCATTCTGTCCTGAAGCAGGATCCAAGTTCAATTAAAATAAAAATAATAATATTTATAACACAAATAATTATATTAAGAATTTCAAGAATATTTACAACACAAATAATAATATTTTTTATATTAAAACTTTGAATTATTACAAAAAATAACAATAATACAACACAAATAATAATATCTTTGAGATGAATACGTTGAATTATAAGAAAAATAATAATATTTATAACATAAATAATTATATTAAGAAACCCAACAATATTTCTAACACAAAATATAATAATTTTTATAATAATACTTTGAATAAAAATAAAAATAAAAATACTTAAAAAAAATAATAATAGTTTTGATATGAATACATTGAATTATAAAAAAAATAATAATATTTATAACACAACCCAACACCCAAGAACATTGGGTCCTAACGCATAACCCAAGTTCAATTATAATAAAAATAATAATATTTATAACACAAATAATTATATTAAGAATTACAAGAATATTTCTAACACAAATAATAATATCTTTTAGAATAATACGTTGAATGATAAGAAAAATAAAAATATATACCTGCCGCAAGACCCAAAAGCATTGAGTCTTGACGCAGGACCCAAGCCAGTTGGGTCCAGACCCTGGAAACAATAGCATTTGGTGCCGGCACCAGATCTAACAGAATAAAATCCTCACACAGGACTCAAAGCCAATTGGTTCATCACCCAGGAGATTTATAATAAAAATAATAATATTTGTACCATAAATAATATTATTTTTTCTATTATTACTTTCAATTATAATAAAAATTATAATATTTATAACACAAATAATTATGTTTAGACACCCAACAATATTTCTAACACAAATAATAATATTTTTTAGATGAATATTTAGAATTATAATAAAAATAATAATATTTATAACACACATAATTATATTAAGAAACCTAACAATATTTCTAACACAAATAATTATATTTTTTATATTAAAAGTTTGAATTATTATTAAAATAATAATATTGCAACACAAATAATAATATCTTTAAGATGAATACGTTGAGTTATAAAAAGAAAATAATATTTATAACACAAATAATTATATTAAAAACCCAAGAATATTTATAACACAAATTATAATATTTTTTATATTAATAATTTGAATTATTATTAAAATAATAATATCTTTAAGATGAATAAGTTGAATTATAAAAAGAAAGTAATATTTATAACATAAATAATTATATTAAGAAACCCAAGAATATTTATAACACAAATTATAATATTTTTTTATATTAATACTCAGAATTAAATAAAATAATAATAATAATAATAATAATAATAATAACAACAACACAAATAATAATATTTTTGATATGAATACTTAGAATTATAAGAAAAATAACAATATTTATAACACAATCCAAGACCCAAGAATATTGGGTCCCGCCCCAGGACCCAAGCCATTTGGGTCCCGACCCAGGACCCAAGAGACTTTGGTCCTGCGGCAGGACCCAAGAGCATTGAGTCTTGACACTGGACCCAACAGAATTGGGTCCTCACAAAGGACCCAAGGCCAATCGGTTCATCACTCAAGAGAACTATAATAAAAATAATAATATTTTTACGACAAATAATAATATTTTTTCTATTAATACTTTCAATTATAATAAAAATAATAATATTTATAACACAAATAATTATATTAAGAATCCAAACAATATTTCTAACACAAATTATAATATTTTTTATATTAATACTTCGAAACAAAATAAAAATAATATTAATTAAAAAACAAATAATAATATTTTTGATATGAATACTTAGAATTATAATAAAAATAATAATATTCATAACACAACCCCAGACTCAAGACCATTGGGTCCTGCCTCAAGACCCTATGCTCTTGGGTCCTACGTCCGAACCTAAGAGAAATGGGTACTGCTGTAGGACCCAAGAGCATTGGGTCCTCACACAGGACCCAAGGCCAATTGGTTCAGCACCCAATAGATTTATAATAAAAATAATAATATTTATACCATAAATAATAATATTTGTTCTATTAATACTTTCAATTAGGGGTGAGCAAAAAAACTGAAAAACTGATTAAATCGAGAAAATAAAAAAAATAACCGAGAAAACCGAAACATGAAAAAAACCCGATTAAACCGAATGAAATTTTGAAAAAACCGACCGGTTCGGTTTGGTTTCAGTTTTATAAGTCTGAAATCGAAAAAACCAAACTGAACCAAACCCAAACCGAAAACAACTAGAAACAAAACCGAGCCAAACCGGTTTGAACCGGTTTTTGTCCAAAAAACCGAACCGAACCGAAACCGGTTTCGGTTTTTTTTCTTTTCAAAAAATTCGGTTTGGTTACATTTTTTTATAAAAACCGAATCGAACCGAAAATGATTACCCCTACTTTCAATTATACTTTCAATATTTCTAACACAAATAATAATATTTTTTAGATGAATATTTAGAATTATAATAAACATAATAATATTTATAACACAAATAATTATTTTAAGAATTTGAAAAATATTTATAACACATATAATAATATTTTTTATATTAAAACTTTGAATTATTATGAAAATAATAATATTACAACACAAATAATAATATTTTTTTATTAAATAAAGAATATAGAACAAAAAAGATATATATATATATATATATATATGTATATATATATATATATATTTAAAAAGTATTAAAAGAAAAGGAAAAAAATTGTTTCAATAGAATTAAAATTATTACTCTCATAAGAGCATTGTTGACATATAATTAAATAAAAAAAAACATTTATTGACTCTCCCACGACATGAGTTAAAATCTTTTAATTTGCATTTATCTCTTAGTTTTGTTATTTAGTCTTTGATTATTGCTAACAACTTTTTTAATATTTATTGGTGTGTATAATTATCAATTATTTTATTAGACATACATGTCAAATTTTAAGTTCATAATTAAAAAATATTATGTTAAAAAAACTAAAAAACATTAATAGTGTGATTTTTATGTTAGAAATTTTTTTTATTATTATTTACAATGAAGCTTGGCTAAGTTCACTAATCATTTCATTGTTCATCATTTACTATGCATTGTCTCACTTTCTTGTGTATCAGAACAATTCACTTTCTCTATCATTTTCAGCCTCGAACCTTTTTTCCCTTAAATGTATCATTTTGAGCTCAAATTAAACCTAATTAATTTTTATTTTTAAAAAATAATGAAATTGAAAGATAGAGAACCAACATGAAAAAGATAGGGAATATAGATGGTGACTTCAAACTTTGAACAAAAGGTTTCGGCTTCATCACCCCTACTTTTCAGTTCATAAAAATTTAGTTTCTTTAGTTATTGAAAATTCAATTTTCATATATTTTTTTTATTCTTTTTATTTTTCAGTTCTTGGTTTGTGAGAAGAGAGAAAAAATCGCTAGATTTCAATGTAGAGAGAGAAAGTAGTTGTTTATACCCATCCCAACAACAAAAATGGTTGATCTTGGTGCCAATGACTTTCATTTGAAAAGAGAAATTTGATTGTGGTTGTTTAGAACCTCAATATTTCCTAAAAAATCAAATCGAAGTCGAAGAATTATTTTTACCCGGTTTTATTGTGTTATTAGACATCTTTCAGGTTTTCTAGGTTGATAAATTGATTTTTAGATGTTTTAAGGATGTTTACAAGATAGTTTTAGGTTAAAATGGGTTGAAATATGAGTTTTTAGGTAAAAAAATACCTTACCCTAATTTCTCAGCTACCACTATGGTGGCTGAAATTTGAGCATCATTTAATTATTATTTTCTTAAAAAAAAGGTTGGATGACAAGTGATTTGCCCCTTAAAAAGATATATACAAAAATAAAATTAGGTCTTGGTGCACGCGCCTAAGCTTGAAGGCCCACATGTTAGAGGTTTTTTTTGGCATTTTTGTTTTATTTTTTAAAAACTTTATTATTTTATCTTTAGGTAAAAAATAAATTTTAGAAAAAAAATATTAAACCTGGCTAAGTCCATGACCTGGGTTATAAGTTTGACAGGTTAATCCATGACATCTGGGTCAATTTAATATATTGTCATTTCAATATTAAAAAAAAAACAAATATGCCACATTGAAAAAAAAAAGCATTTATTTTATTTTGAAATTGTCTTTGCGATGTGTTTTGTTTTTCTTTTTCTTATGGAGTTAATTTATTCAAAATTGCTTTTTGTATGATTATCACGGTTTCATGTTTCTAATCATGGATATAACAAGTTAATTTTGGTTGACCCGGACTCCTTCAATGTGTCACAATGTTAATGTTTTTTTATAGGAAAAAAGTCATCTTGCAAATTTGTTTTCCTTTATTTTTTTATCTTTCATTTTCAACTTTTAGTTTTTTTATTTAATAGTATTTATCCTATACTCACGTAAAAATTTAAATTATTAAACCTAATGAATTCCATGACCCAAATCATGGGCTTGAAAGGTTAGGTCGGCTGCGTAGCTCGTGCTGATCAAAATTATTTTTAAGCATTTGATTTATTTTGAATTGATCATTATGGTATGTTTTATTTTGATTTCTGTATGATTAATTGATGTTGATTTTTTTTTACAGGTTTCTTGCTATCTTTATTTTTTTTTAAATCCAAAGTACATCATTATTGGTCATCCGGGTTACTGAGTTTACTGACACAACTTAAAAATTTCTTATAATTTTGATATTTTTTTTATAATTTAAAATTTTTTAGCTCAACCATGGTTTAAAATTTTTTAGCTCAACCACGATTAAACACAATTCAATGAACCAATGCATCCAAAAAAAAATTAGAAGGAACATGTTTTGAACAAATAATGTATTGGATAACTTTAACTAAGGTAGATAGCATGGAAAAATTTACTACAAATCATGTTAAGCATGATAACTTTCCCCGTAAAACACTACGAAGCTACAATGTTGAATTATTTTTTTTTTCCTCTGCAGTCTGCAGCTTCGAGAGTACCTTAGACAACTCCCATTTTGTTATCATCCGAACCCTCAAGTCCTCAAAATGCCCCAAGCAGAATTACGAAACAACAGCCCTGAAAACAAAGAGACTTCTCATAAAATCCCCAAGCTCCAACAAAATGGCGTCCACGAAGCCGCTCCAATTCCATCATCTCTCCTGAAAGTGAAAAGGCACTCTGAAAGCGCTGCTTTGCCCTCTAGATGCTCTCTGCTTGCCGCTGGCTGTGATCTCTCCAGGTATTAAGCAAAACCCTCTTCTAGTGTTTTCATTTTTTGAAGGATGCAGGATTATTAGCAAATTCATGGGTTTTTGTTTCTAATGTTGCACAGTGCCTTAGAGACAAAGGTTCCAGCTAGAGGAAAAGCCCTTGTCCCTACAGATTTGAGCATTGCTAAATCTCACTTCATACCTTTTAATTTATGTTCACAGATGGTTTGGTTTTGTTTCTAAAATTGAGTTTTGTTGTTTTAGAACCGAGATCGAGATTGACATGGAAACACTCGATTGATATGGGTGCTGGTGTCATAGATGCTGATTACAGAGGCCCTGTTGGGGTTATCACTCTAATATTGATTTCGAGGTAATGTTTCTGTTTCTTGGTGTTTAAATTTAGCGAACAGATGGTGGACTAAGCATTAAACGTTTTGGGTTCGGTGAAGATCTTTTTTTGGTTAATGAAGACATCAGTGTTTTATGGTAAATATATTTCTTTTTTTTTTTTTTATCTTTTTATTAACCACCCGCAAAAAGGCTATATATATTTCATTGTTGTTTGCATGGATAAGAACTATAAAAGAAGCATCATAAGAAAATATTCACAATTCCACCAACAAAATTAGGGTTGAACATTTTCGATTTGGTTCGGTTTTTACTTAAAAAACCAACCAAATTAATTTTTTTAATTTAGAACCGAAATCAAACTAAAACCGGTTCAAACCGATCATTTTTGTTTTAGTTTGGTTCGGTTAATTGAGGAAAAAAATTGGAAAAACCGGTGCTATCAAATTATGTTTCATGTGAAGGGCAAGCTGATGCTAACAAACGGAGAAGATGGTTGATGAATTGATTGGTCTAAACGGCAAGGGTTTCAGCCGTATATAAAGTGCAAAATAATAATCTAAATGATAAGAGGATCAACTCATAAAAAGCCTATAACAACCCTGAAAAATCTATGAAACTGAGAAATCTATGAAACTGAGACTCTCTCTAATTAATTCAGATAGCAAAAATTAGGGCAAAATATCCCTAATTCACATCCTTTGGTGATGGTCGTATTACCATGCGCAAAAGCAAAAAACATTTTCTACTGTCTCTAAAAGGCTTTTATGCAAAAACATATAGCAAAAAACGTTTTCTATCTCTACATCTTTTGTTTATAAATAATAATGATGAAGTATACGATGAAGTATACAGTATGAAAGAGGAAAAGACAAAAAAAATTAGGGTCAAACATTTTTTATTCCTTCATCTTCTGTTTATAAAGGCTTGAGTTTTGAATCTTTTGATCCAAAAAATCAAAGAATAATGAGAAAATTAGAGAAGGAGAGTGGTGAGAGAGGGACAATTTGAAAGACATTTAGGAGAGAGGGGGGTGATTGAGAGCTGAAGGATTGTGAAATTTAGTTTTAGGGTTTCTTTTTATAGTGGATTTAAATGTTGGTTGAACCAATTTGGTTCGGTTCGGTTCGGTTCAATCGGTTTAATATTTTAAAAACTGAAACCGAACCGAACCAATTTTTTTCTTAGGCTTTTTAATTGGTTTATTCGGTTTTTTTTCTTAATTTGGTTTTTTCTGTTAAATTCTTTCCGGTTTTTTCAGTTTAATCAGTTTTTCGGTTTTTTTCTCACCCCTAAACGAAATCTACCAAAATTGGAAGTTTTGAACCATGAGGGGTGTAGCTCAACTGATTAGGCTTGGTTTGCTTTCTAGAGACCACTAGTTCAAGTTCCACAAACCTCAGGGCCACTGGAGACTTACACGGTCGTTAACTTCAGGGCCTGTGAGATTAGTTGAAGTGTGCGCAAGCTGACCCAGACACCCACGGTAATCTAAACAAAATTGGGATTTCTAATACTCATAAGTATCAAATTTCTACTAAATGAGCCAGTTGGTCCAGATATAAAATATATTAAGAAGTCACAATATCGAATATGCAACACCTTTCCTCGTCCCATTATATCTAAAAAAAATTAATAATAATACTTAACCAACAAATATCTTTTGAACTGATTTTCCAATTATTTTTTCAATTTATTCCTAAAAAATAGAATCGACAAAAAAAACTTATAAAATAGAGAGAGAAACCCTAACTTGTCTTTATCATCTCTTTACAACTTCATATTCTAAGTTTGCAAGTCATAAACGAAAAGGCAAATCAAAGAAAGTTTCATAAACTCATACAACAAATCTAAATTGAAAATCCTAATTAAATATACCTCTCCAAACTCCAATTCTAAAAAATTTCAATTCTAAAAAAACTAACCAAAAAACACTCCATCTTTTGCTGCTCGTGCTTATGCTGCTGCTGCTGCTCGTGCTTCTGTTGCTGCTCGTTCTTGTGCTGCTATTATTGTTGGTGATGGTGTTCGTGGGTGGTGACGGCGGCAGTTGTGGTGCTGCTACTGGTGGCTGAGTTTGTTTCAATAAATTAAATAGTTTTTACAGGTGTAATTTGCCAAAATATTTTGGATTTATTTTTCTAAAAATGATATTCTATGTATTTCAAATATTGTTGATAATGATATTATATTAAAAAGTTAAATATTTCTTTCTACATTTATTTTTATTATTATTAATAAAGACATAAAAAGCGATTAAAAAGATATTATGTGTCTGGATTTTTTTTTTTGTTAATTTCCTAACAGCACAAGCCAATTCCAAAAATCATAATTTTTAGGATAGAAAATCAGGATTTGTTTTGTTCAGAAGTTAAGTTCAAGGTTTTTTTTTAGTACAATTTGGCCCTTTTCTTTCTTGAAAAGGAACTGTCCATTCTATTAACAAACAAAATGCGTGGTGATGTTTTAAAACCCATCTTCCCAACCAAACACAGAAATTCTAATGCCAAATCAAAGGAAAGCTCGAAATACCAATGAAATGCACATAAATTTTGTTCTTACCTGGCTACTTGTAGAGAGTCCAACATCATAAACCATGGTGAGATCAGTCTTGAAAAGTCCAAATGATCGCTCAGAACCAGGTCCAGGTTTCAAGTCTTCGTCATAAAGAGCAAAGAGGTATGTATCCACTGATTTTCCTGGCATGAGTGGAGTGCCCACCATCGATCGAAGGTGTGCGATCAAATTGCCATTGTAAGCCTTGGCATTCTCAATGCTTGGCCCTACTTCATTGTCATCTCCTTTATATGGCCATCCAGTCTCAGCCACCATTATCTCAACATTCTTAAATCCCATAGAATTCAGTGCAGAATAAACTGCATCCACCTGCAATTGATTAAACCACTTGTCAGTAGCATTTTTATTATGTCATCTATTGATACAAAATTTTCGCACTTGCAATTTGATTTACTCTCACCTGAGCATCGAACATGTTCATGTACTTGATCTTAGTGTTTCCATCCATTCGTCCTGCATTCGGTTGGAAAAGGCAAAAAGCAAGAGTCTCAGGCCTTGTATCGCTTCTGTAGGCAAAGTAAGGGTAGGGATTGATTGCGAAAGGCGAAGCATTCGCACTATTAAACTCCAACAAGCCCTTCATCAGATCCCCATAACTTGGATCAAAGCTTCCAGAAGAAGGTGGCTCAGACTGCTTGAGCACTCCCATCGGATGAACAGTAGAGACCTTAATTTTACCCCCGAGCGATGCATCATTTAGAGCATTCTGTACATTTTGCATTGCTGGTAAGAGCTTGTTCATGAGATTCTGGTCATTGGAAGTCATGACCTCGTTGCCAACAGTGATGAGGATGATATTGCTAGCTGGATAGAAGGGAAGCACGTTTGTGTTGATCCAGCTCTTGGCAAAATTGGGATCAGAGGCTAGTCCTGGAATGTCACCATTTGCAGTGCCGATAACAATTCCAATTCCGGTGTTGGCTAAGGCTTTGATTATGGCGGGGTCCGATCCATATAATCGGACCTTTTGGATTGAAGTGGATTGAAGAAGCTTTGCGGTGGATGATGGTGATGGAAGGTTGTCCGCAACTTGGCCATAGTTTATACCGATGAATGATTGCGAGTCTGCACAAAAAGCAGCAAAATTTAAAGCAGATGATCAAACATCAATTTTTAAGCGACAAAACAGAACACCAACATTTTTTGTTTTCATAGACTGAAATGAAGACAGCTCAGTTAAGGTAAATTCTTTAGAAATGAAAGGAGATAATTAAAATAGAAAGAGACGCAAACTTACTTGCGATTTTTACAGTCTGTAAGAAGGAAAGGAGTAGGAAAGCAACAGTATAAGGAAGCACCACCATGGCTTAGGAGGAGCTGTTTCTACTCTGCATTTTTTGAAACTGGAGTGGGCATTAAATATAGAATACGCTACAAGTCAAGGGCAGAAGCGTAAAGATGACTTCGGGTGGTGAAACCTCTAATAAGGGTACTTCATATTTGTAACCAATACGTAGGTGTCAGATTATCCAGAATATTCTTAAAAATCAATTTAAAATTAATTTAAAAAATCAAAACGAAAAAACAATTAGAAGATTTTAAAAAAAATTGGCCGTTGGATTTTTGTTTTACATTTTAGAAACCAACAAAATTGAACCAAGAAATCAAACTTAAAAAACCAAAACTATATATAACGAAACTGAACAAATTATTTTTTATCTCAAGAAAATCAAACCCTTGATAAAAAAAAAGTCTAAGTTTTTTTTTTTATTAATCTATTTAAATAAGATTGAATAAATCAGTTTTTTTTATTTAGTTTAATTTAAAAATTATTTTAGTTAATTTTTTTTTATCCAAATCAAACTGTATCAACCCATACTTACGTTAAGAAAAAAATTGGATGTTAGATATTCGCATGTAAAGAAGCTACTTGATTATACTTAATTATCTAGGTACCACCCTGTTAAATTCCAATCTTTATATATATATATATATATATAGAACTAATTCTTTAAAGGTGTTTTACTAGGGCGCCTGACACAATGTTTCTCCTCACAAAGCACACAAATTTCAATAATGCTTTTTTAGTCATTAAATTTTTTATTTATTTCATGTGATCTTTTTTAGTTGATGATCTCTTATATTTATATATATTCTTGGCAATTAAAAGTTTTGATAAGGTTTCTAAACTTATTCAATGTTGAGTTGATGGGAAAAAAATTTAAATTTATAGCATAAAGACACAATTAAAAGAAAAAAACCAATCATAAAAACAAAATAGCATGGCTTTTCCAGAATTCATGCGAAAATTATACTTTTGTCCACATATCCTCCATAGACTTATCTTTTGGTCCTTTTAGTTTTAGCATTTTATAATTTGGTTCAAAACTTTATTTTATTTATGTTTTATTCCTAGTCTGAAAGGAGAGATAAAATTATTGAAAAATAAGGAATGAAAGAGAAAGTGGTAAGTTGATTATATTCTAGCAATAATGATATTGATGAGAGAATTTTCATCAAGATGTTTCTTACTCGTCCTTTCGTTGAAAAAAAAAAATAGATCGAGACTTGCGATCTATTTTAAATTTGGTGATTTTTTTATTAAAAGTTGATTTGAAGTTATATATGAGTTTATTGATATTTATGAGTTATTTTTTATGTGTTTTCAAGTGGAAAAAATAATTAAAAATAGTTTTTTTCCTGGTCCAAATGGGTCAGGCTTGGATTTGTTTTGAACTGAGGTGATTTGTCGGTTATTTTGGGCAATTAAGAGTTGGTTTGAGGATAGATATGAGTTTAATAAGATTTATGGAGTGTTTTGTAAGTTTTTTAGGTAAAAAAATGATTAACAAGTTATTTTGATCTAAATGAGTTAAGGTCGATTTTTTAGCCACCTAATATTGCCAAAGTAACATTAATAGATGCGTCGTCCTCCACTTTGCCTTTTTTTTTCTTTATTTTTTTATATTTTTCCTTCAGTTTAAATTGAATTTTATTAAAATCAATTAATTAAAAATATATCTGAAATATTATTTTTATTAAATACCATTCAACTTTTACTTTATTTTCCAATAAGATTGCAACATTTTTTTATAATATTAGCAAATGCTATTTTGTACAACCCTTTTGTAATGTTTTATTTGTGTTTTTTTAAACAAACTTTATTCTATTTCTTTTATGTGCTTCTCTGTTTTTATTATCAAATAATTAAATAAATAATAAATTTCACAAAATAAAATTATTATACCTAATCAAGCTCATGGCCTAGGTGATAGGTTTGGTGGGTTGACCCAGGTCGATTCAAAATATTGTTGTCTCTATATTTTTTTTAAAAAAAAAAGTTTAAACGACATTCTCTTAATTTGTTTTAAGTCAATTCAAGTCGACCAGATCAAATGGGAAGTCATCTTCAACCTAATTTGAAACCGGGTCAGTTAATGGCTTTGCACAATGAGTCTTTGATGTCAATTAAAATTTATTAAAATAAATTAATTCAATATATATTTGGGATATTATTTTATAAAATCCCATTTATTCTTTTTTTGTTTTTGAATGATATTATAACATTTGTTTTATAATATAGTAAGCACTCTTTTTGTACAACCCTTCATGAATTGTTTTTTTTATATATACTTAAATTTTATTCGGTTGTTTTCATATGCATCTCTATTTTTATTATTTCATAATTAAATAAAAAATAGATTAAATTTTTTTTATTAAACCTAACTGGATCTGTGACACGGATCGCGATTAACTTAGGTTAACACAGTTAACTTAGTTTAACGCAGGTTGATTCAAAACATCTTATAAATGTTTTTTTTTCAAAAAAAATAAAAAAAGTTGTCTTGAGTTTTTAAAATCAAATCGTGTTTTTAACCGGGTTGTGTTTGAACCTACCATGTCAACCAGGTTATTTTATTTCAACTTCAACCTGATTTAATTTGAAATTCAGATCAAGCAAGGAATCAAATATAAGAGTCTCTAGATTGGCCTGCTGAGCTACACTAGATTTGATAAATTAACCAAAATGTTTGTTCCCTAAATCAACGCATAATTTGTGTATCATTATATATATATATATATATATATATATATATATATATATATATATATATATATATATATATGAATGCATTTACATTTAAATTATCAAAACTTTAGTATTTTTTTTAATTTAAACTTGCTTTTATGATTACGATGAGGTGCTGTAAAAAAATATTATTGTAATAAAATGCTAAAATAAAAAGAAAGTGTTGATAAGATAAAGATATTTTAATTACAGAGATGTTTTTTATCCTTCTTTCAAATCTTTCATTTTTTATACTTATTCTATTTTTTTTATTAAATAAAGAATATAGAACAATATATATATATATATATATATATATATATATATTAAATGTTAAAAGAAATGGAAAAAAATTGTTTCAATAGAATTAAAATTATTACTCTCTTAAGAGTAATGTTGACATATAATTAAATAAAAAAAATTTAATGGCTCTTCACAACACGAGCTCATATCTTTAAATTTACATCTATCTCTTAGTTTTTTGATTTAGTCTTTGATTATTGTTAACAACATTTTTAATATTTATTGGTGTATATAATTATCAATTATTTTATTAGACATACATATCAAATTTTAAGTTCACAATTAAAAAAGATTATGTTAAAAAAACTAAAAAACTTTAATAGTGTGATTTTTATGTTTTAAATTATTTTTATTTTTATTTACAATGAAGCTTGGCTAAGTTCACTAGTTATTACAAAATAAACTAAAAGGTATCGATATTTCATTGTTTATAATTTACCATGCATTGTCTCTCCTTCCTGTGAACTAGAACAATTCACCTTCTCTATATTTTCATTTTGATCCTCAAACCTTTTTTTCTTGAATTATATCATTTTGAGCTCAAATTGAAACCTAATTAATTCTTATATTTAAGAAATAATGAAATTGAAAGATAGAAGACGAACTTGAAAAAGACAGGGAATACAGATGGTGACTTCAAAGTTTCAAACTTTGGACAAAAAGTTTTAGTTTGGTCACCCCTACTTTTCAGTTCATAAAAATTCAGTTCCTTTAATTATCAAAAATTCAATTTTCATATATTTTTTTATTCTTTTTTATTTTTCAGTCCTTGGTTTGTGAGAAGAGAGAAAGAGTCGCTAGATTTTAGAGTAGAGAGAGAAAGTTGTTTTTTACACTGTTCCCAACAACAAAAATGATTGATTTTGGTGTCAATGACTTTTATTTGATGAGAGAAGTTTGATTATGATTGTTTAGGACCTCAATATTTTCTAAAAAATAAGATAGAATTCAAAGAATTGTTTTTTACCCAGTTCTATTGTTTTTTAAAACCTTTTTTAGGTTTCTAGGTTGATAAATTGATTTCTACATGTTTTAAGGGCGTTTACAAGATAGTTTTTAGGTTAAAATGGGTTGAAATATGAGTTTTTAGATCAAAAAATACTTTACCCTAATTTCTCAACTAGTATAGTGGCCGAAATTTGAGGGTTATTTAATTATTATTTTTTTAAAAAGGAGTTGAAAGACAAGTCATTTGCCCCTTAAAAAGATATATATAAAAATAAAATTAGGTCTAGGTGTGCGCACCTAGGCTTGTAGGCCTATGTGTTAGGGTTTTTTTTATATTTTATTTTATTTTATTAAAACTTTATTATTTTATCTTTAGGTAAATAATAAATTTTATAAAAAAATTTATTAAACTTAGCTGAGTATATGACCCGGATCATAGGTTTGATAGGTTAATCCATAACATCCAAGTCAATTTAATATTGTCATTTCAATATATATTTTTTTAAAAAAACAAATATGCCATATTGAAAACAAAATTAAGCATTTATTTTATTTTGAATTTGTCTTCGCGATGTGTTTTGTTTTTCTTTTTCATGTGGAGTTAATTTTTTCAAAATTTATTTTTTTTATGATTATCATGATCGCGGATATAACAAGTTAACTTTGGATGAATCGAGCTGCTTCAATATGTCACCATATTAATGTTTTTTTAGAAAAAAGTCTTCTTGCAAATTTGTTTTCCTTTATTTTTTTTTCTTTCATTTTCAAATTTTAGTTATTTATTTATTATTATTATTATTATTATTTATCCTATACTCATGTAAAAAATTAAATTACTAAACATAGTTGATTCCAGGACCCAGATTGTGGACTTGAAAGGTGAGGTCGGTTGCGTAGCTGGTGCTGATCAAATTTATTGTTAAACATTTAATTTATTTCAATTGATCATTATATATGATATGTTTTATTTTAGCTTTGATTTTGATTTGTTTTTATATAGGGTTTCTTGTTATTTTTATTTTTTTAAAATCCAAACTACATTATTATTGTTCATTCAAGCTATTGAGTTTGAAGACACTGCTTAAAAATTTTCTACAATTTTGATATTTTTTTCATGTTTTTAAAAAAATTATCTCAAGGTAAAACACGATTCAGTGAACCAATACATTCTAATTTTTTTTTTTGAAAGAAAAATATTTTGAACAGGTAGTGTATTCTAGATAACTTTAACTAAGGTAGATAAAACGAAACAATTTACTACAAATCATAATCCAATTGCACCTGCTTAAAAAAAATGACATATCTATATTTCATTAACTTTATTCGTAAAAGTATCTAAGTTTTGATTTATATATAGATACCTTTAGATCTTTCTAAACATGCATGGATGTGAAAGACATAATGTTTTTTTTTTTTTTAATTAGCTAGATAAGTGTGTAATAAATCTGTATATATATAAAAAGAATACTTTGGTCTCCACTTGATTCTTGCATAATAGTATGATACATGTAGTTAAGTTGAGATTGCTGGAAACCCTGATAACGCAAATATTCCAATGTCTGCTAATCTCCTAAATGGATGAAATCTTAGCTATTAAGAAAAAAAAACATTCCCTTTTTTCATAACGGGTCAGCATATTTCCAACTGCACTAAAGAGCTCCCAATGAAGAAAAGTAAAGCATATTCAAATTAAAGAAGGGGCGTGCTATATAATTATAGCATATAGATACTTCAGAAAAAGAACACCAAAGGTAGGCTTTACCAAATGTGGGTATAATTGGAGCACAAGAAACCTTAGAATAATGTAAAGATAAAACTTTTGAAAACCATAGATCTGAAGCTTTCTAATGGCTTCGTTTCTTACTAATCAATTGACAAGCCCGTTTGTTTTCGTGGGCTTTAGAGTCCTTGTGAAATGATGTTTCAAAATTTAAACTACTTTGAAATATAATTATTTGATCATTAGATAATAGGATTATCAAGTGTTCATGATGATAGATGCATTCTCCAATAACAAAGAAAGATTATATCTTGATATAAAAATTTTAACATCTTCAAAACAATATTTTTTTTGAATGGATTTGAGAACTCTCGAATATTTAAGTCCATATCTCTGTAAAGAAAAAATATAATAAATATATAAAAAAACATTAAATTTTAAAATAAGGTTATTTGTTCTTGTTTTGGTATAAAATGAATACCCTTAAAAACTAGTGTGTACATGTTGAGAATAAAAATTATAAATTATTTATATATATGTGGTTCAAGGAGTATTTGCACTTCCTAAACCTTGTTTTTTTACTTAAATAAAAGAAATAAAAAATATAATAGGCTATGAGAGACTCTTGTGCAACTAAAGATGCAAATTGAGTAGGATCTATGCTAAAGAGCTTAGATCAGATAAGAAACCCTATAGAATTAGGTACTTGGTCCACGATACAAGGCAAGACCCATGAGATATTAGGACATGAATTGGGCCATGTGCGTGGCCTTGACCCAAAAGGTTCTAGGTATTGTTATTAAAATCATGAATTGGCTTGTCAACATGTATTTAACATGGAAACTTATACTAAAAACTTGAAAATCAGTAAAATTATACTTGACTTGTGCAAAATTGATAGACTCGATCAAAATCGTGATTTTGCAACCAAGTTTATGAGTTCATAGGAAGTATAAATACCATTGTTGATTCTGAAATTCTCCAGCTGTATTCCCAATTTCACCCCTATTCTTCTCCAAAAACTCTAACTTCGCACTCTCACTAGACTGTAAGCTCCAGAAATCACATTACAGAAGAACCTTTGACAAGGCAAACCTGAAAGTTGCGACAGATGGTGGAGCTTTGAAGGTATGACATGGGGTTTCATTATTTTTTTGAGGATACCATAAAGTTTACTAGGGTTTGATTTGAGGTAAGAGGATAGCAATCAGAGAGTTGACCCCAGGGTTACCTGGAGCGAAGTAGTTGGTCCTAACACAAAAATAGCCATACAGGTCTTATTTTTTTTCTAATTAAGTGAACATAATCGTATTAGCCACTAAGGTATTTCAAATAAACTGAGTACGACTTTTGATATTATTCCATGGAATCCCCTGCAAAATAGATAGTATCTATATTCATACAAAAGCCTTAATACCCCTTGTCATAACCCAATTTTGGGTTCTCCAAGATTCTTTTACAAAAAAAAAATATATTCTCCTATTTTATTTTATTGTTATTCAAAAATCTAAGAAATCATAAATTCAAAATATAAAAAATATTTTCAGGTCACAAATAAATGAGCGTTTGAGTTATAAACAAGAAAAAAAACACCAAATGAACATTCAGATTGAAATATTGATGACAAAATAGTTTGAAGAAAGACTTAATTAAAATAAAAATTAAGTTTAAAAGTTAATTTGATCACAATCAGAAGAATTAATTAAGTTCAAGGATTTAATTAAATGTCTAATGGGTTTTGATGACTCAATCAATGATTTAATGGAAAGAAGTTTAAGGTTGAAGTCCAACTTGATCAAAATTAGAAGAATTAATTAAGTTTAATGACTTAATTAAACTTCTAATGGGTTTAATTGACTTAATTAAGGATTTAATTGAAGAAAAAATAAATTTTAAACTTCAAATTAGCCAAAATTGAAAGAATTAATTAAGCTTAGGGACTTAATTAAACTTCTAACGGGTTTTGTTGATTCAATTAAAGGAAAATTGAGTTTTGAGGCCTAATTCAGATCAATTCACAAAAATTGTAAGACCAGGGACAAAATTGAACTTTTGAAAGCCTAAAGTGGTGTTATTATGGGCTTAATTGAAAGAAATTTGAAGTTTAAATGTTAATTGAGGGCTAAATTGAAGAATCCTAAAACAAAGGACCAAGATGAAAAAGGTGTGCTGATTTAGGGACAAAAAATGATCAAATCAGGGGTCAATTTGAGACAAATTAAAAGTTTGATAATTAACACTACAAGATTTCACAGTTTTACCAACGGAAAAATTTCGTCGGTGTATGATTAGAAGTTCGTCGGTGATTGTTTTACCGATGTCATCACCGACGGAATATGTCCGTCGACTTTACCTTCGTCGGTGATTCCCCATTCCGTCGGTATATCAGTCGGAAAAACAAAAAAACCATTTACCAACGGTTTTACAGACGGAACGTGCACGCCAAAAAAAAAAAGATTCCCGCTTGAAATATACCGACGGATTTTCATTCCGTCGGTGACATTGTCATTACCGACGAAAAATATCCGTTGGTACCTCGGTCGGTGAATTTATGAAATACCGACCGAATATGTCCGCCTGTAAATTCGTTGGTACTGGTGGAAGCTACTGTTAAATGTCGATGGATTAATTCCGTCGGTAAGTCTGTCGGTGAACGTTTAAAATACCGACCGAATTAATCCGTCGGTAAAATCATTGGTAATAGTTTTTTTTCTTAATTTGTTTTGAAAAAACTATTTAGGATATTTAATGTAAAACTATATAAATTAATTGTTATACAAACCAATTATGCAAATAAAATTTTTATTAAACATAAAAAAAAAAACAAAGTTAAATAATATTCATTACAAACTAAATATGTTTCAAGAAAAATATTAAATAAAGTTTTAAAGGTAAATAATGTTGATTACAAATTAATATAAAGGTGGAGCTGGAGGAGGAGGAGGAGATCCTGGAGGAGACTGGTGGTTATACAGCCAAAAAATATTAGGCGTACATGTTCCACTATTTGACATGTTTATGATCATTTCTCGAAGTTGTTCATAAGCCGCTTTTTGTTGTTCATGAGCCGCTTCATACTCCGCTTTTTGTTGTGCTTGAGACGCTTTGAGCTGCTCAGACTCCGCTCTTTGTTCCGCTCTGAATTGTGCGTACTCCGCTTGGAGGTTATCGTATTTCTCGGTGAGCTGAGCAGTGTGTTGCTGCAAGACCACGGACTCCTTAAATTGGGAGCTCGATATTGATTGGGAGCTCCCAACGGTTGAAACACTACGGGTCGACCGCAAGTTGTCGGCCGTAGTGTTGGACAGCCCGTAAACCCGATTTTTATCGGGTCCACCTGATGAGCCAACCTCCATTCACAAATCCGGATCGAATTCCGGATGGGTCAAAGTATCGTCCCCATATCTCTCCCTCAACCGATTATTATACGTCTCCTGAAAATAAAATAAAAAAGTAATCATCATATTCAATACAATAAACATAATAACTTACATAATAACTTACAAAATAAAATGGTTGAACAAACATACCACGAAATGCTGAGCACGGTTATCAACGAACTGTTGCGCCCCCTTCTAGCGGTCTTGACTCTGCACATGCGTCTTCACAAACAGCTCCATCGGGCTCGGCTCACGTCCAAGAGACGCAGCCTATAATGAAAAAAGATATATTAATAACAACTGAATTTAACGATATATTTCATTTAAATTAATCTTACCATCCGTTTCGCATGTGCAGCAAACGGAACGAAGCCGCCAGTGTGCGTTGTCACCCCACCATGAATTGGCCGTTCTGGTTGCCAGCACCGGAATGTGAGCGTCGTGTGAACCGCTCAGACGTCACATGCTCAAGATAGTGCGGCCATATATCTTCCGGGATGTATATCGGTTTGAAATCCCTCCAAACCGCAACATCGTTCCAGCCTTCGAAACCCCTATCCCTCGCAGTTGTTTTTGCCTTTTTCTGTGCCTCATACCAAAAATCACGCAACCTACTTCACGCAACCAAAAATTACATTTCGAAACATAAATTTTTGTCTAAAAAAAATCCTATATTATTTTCGATCTTACCTAGTTGCCGCGTGATTTTCCCACACCCTCCTCACAACAGTGTTATGCTCACTGTCCCAGCAGAATTTGTGCTGTGTATAAATAAACAAGTTTAAATAAAAACAATAATTTATTTACAATTATATTAATAATTTATTAGAAATAAGCTGAAAATTATAAATTAACACCAACCTGAAATCTGCCAAACCATGCATTGATTTGAGGCATCCATTCAGGATGCTTGGATATCTGACTCCATTGAAACAATGGAATCTCCATCGACGATTTAAACGCCGATGATATTACTCGGGCGGCTTCAATGTTTGTGAACCTGAAAATAAATGAAATAAATTCAATAGTGATTACTTCATAAATTATGTTGTAATTTAAAAAAAAAAAAACTAAAACCTTAACAAACTTACATTGAAAGGTTGTCCTTCCACTGTGCCTCGTACTTGCGGGTAAATTGATTCCGCTGCGAAGGCACGCCGCCTCTGCGCTGTGAAGTACCACTGGAAGAGGCAGCATCGGTTGACGGCGCAGGTGGTGTAGGTGCCTCTTCTTGAGAGGCACCTAAAGAAATATCATCCTCGCTGCTAGACGAACTAGCTGCAACCCTACTTGAGCGACCAGCTCTGGTTTTTGTTCTACGCATCTACACAATTTTATACAAATACTTATATAATTAAATTCAAATGTCAAAAAAAAATTCGACAGCACCTCCCCTATACCGGATACTACCCAAATTCACAAACCTGCACATATTAACAATAGCCACAACCAATTTACCCAATCTATACTACTTATTCCAACATATTCAATTACTAA
>Ga0325405_1000691_pt1 | contig 32880 bp, 29 predicted proteins | sample PopdelMetagenome_21_FD_205663 | JGI IMG/M metagenome (GOLD analysis project Ga0325405, IMG submission 205663) | Populus deltoides microbial communities from Bellville, Georgia, United States - Xylem-Control-R2 | ecosystem: Host-associated > Plants > Phyllosphere > Stem > Wood/Secondary xylem... | reverse complement strand
TTGGGGTGAATCTCGATACATCCATGAACGATCATCCATGACTTATATCGAACCTCTATAAAATTGTGATGACATCATGTATTAATTAACTAAGTTAGGTAAATAAACTTGTAAAAATATTACTTTACCTCGAGATTATCCAACAAACCAATCACAACTTCTCATAAATATTAAATATTCATTATCATTTATCAACGTCCATACAAATTAAAATATATAAATTTACAGAAATTAGCACTCCGCAATACCATTGATAAAACTTTAAACGGGCCCATTAAGCAAGCTATTAATTATTTCAAAATAGCACATGTAATTCGGTAATTCCATAAAGAAATAACAATTTATAAACAAATACAATCTTACAAAATCTAAAACAAACCATAACAGGTACAAAATTATACATCATATACTACAAGTTTGTTTGAGAAATAACAATAAAACATGTACATCTACTAACAAAATACATATACTAAAAAAAAACAATAAAATTGACATTTAATTAAATGTTAAAATTTAAAAAGATATAATTACTTACAAAAATTGATAAAATCCGTCGGTAAATCAGAACACGGATGCTGTGACCGCAAAACTTCAAGAAATATAACTTGTTGTGTTGATATGAGGAAGATTTTTTTTTGGGGGGGGGGAGGGGGGGCTGGTTGTTTGCAGATGGGGAGACATAGGGGATGAGAGGGTCGGCAGAGCTGTCATATATTAACTTTTTCCGACGGTTTCACCGACGGAAACTCCGTCGGTTATTATGTCAGTGATTCTGACGGAAACATAGACACGTCACCGTACGGATCTGCCATTTCAAATCCCTCGGTGAGTCCGTCGGTAATTTAAATGGCGAACCGGTCGCATCACTATACGGGCACTGTACAGGCTGTCGTTTTGAATCCGTCGGAAAAAAATAACCCGCCAAAACCTCCACGTCAGCAACCCGCCTTTTTTTTAAATTCAGAAACTTTTCTGTCCGTAATTCAGTCAGTAACTACTGACGAAAAGTTTCCGTCGGTAGTTACCGACTGAATTACAGACGGAAAAGTTTCCGTCGGTAATTACAGACTGAATTACAGACGGAAAGTGGCCATCGGTAATTTCGACCTAAAAATACCGACAGAAATATTCCGTCGGTAAATCCATTGGTATTTAGCGAATTTCTGGTAGTGTCCCAAATATAAAATGAGGATGATAAAACCACACACGTGGGCTTTTCCTTGCAATGGCCAATCGTGCTTGGCCATGGGCTGTTTTTAAGCACCTACCAAACGCTATAATTTAGTGTTTGTTTTGCATGATTTTAATGTATTTTCTGCCAAATGTTTTGGTTTCCCATTTTGAAGGTGTTTTTGAAGCAGCCGCTGGAGATAAAGGTATATGTTGCCTGATTGCCACCCTCAATTGTACTTTTATCAATCTATGCTAAAAATTGGTGTTGTGAGTCAAGATTTGACATTGCAAAATGGAATACAGAGACGAAAGACATCATGTAAATAAGGAATGCACATTACACTGGCCTTCTTCTCCCTCCAGGTCATGAATGGGAAGGCTGAAATTGTCATTTTACATAAACCTCTCTATTATACTCTAGGACGAACCACCAAGCAAAAACCTTGGAACGAAATAGGAAACAAAAGAAAGAAAAATCATAGCGCATACAAATGTCCACATTATTAGCTTTTCTCCGAAACTTTAACTCTTGGCTCGCGTCGTCTAAAACTGAGACACAACAAAAAAAAAGCGAAGACTATAGGGTAAACAGAAAATTGGGTAGAATTGTTTTGGTCTCGAGACAAATAATGGTAGGCAATTATTGCAAAAACACATTGAGAGACGGAGAAAAACAATTCAACAATTTGAACAGGATTTCCAAAAAGCTTGTTAGATGGATCTCGATGATAAAACCAAGGTATCCAGCCCTTCCACTGCCAACTAACCTCTTCCTTTCTACCGGTGTAAGCAAGCTGAATTAAGGAGATGGCCATGACAGTGATTGACAGTATCATACTACTTAGCGCATACCGGGGTTGACGCTGCTGAGAAGACACGTAATCAAGAACCGCAGTTGCAATCTCTAACAGAAGGTTCATAGCATAGAACATTTTTCTCAATAGATCCTGCCAAGAGGGTATTATTTGATTACTGAAATCAAGATTTGTATTTTGCAATAATTTAATTGTAATTTATGAAGCAATCTTGAGATGGTAGATTTTGACCTTTTGATTTAATCCATCTGCCGGCCCGTTGTGTGCTCGTTGATTGTTATTTATATCGTCTTCAATTTGTAATATCGTGAAGGATCTCTGTCTCCTGTGCCTCAAGGACTTAACTGCCTCCAAATTGCAAATATATTAGAGGCTGAGTTCATATTTTTATAAGCAAACATATTTTTATACTTAATATAGTATTTATTTATCAATTAGATGGAGAGAATATTTGTATTAATGAAAATATGAGGATTCCACTAATTATTTTGAAGCCAGTCTTGAAAATATAATTAATCTATTCATCCAGAAAATTAAAGAACTTCAATCAATACGAAGAATGGGAATTCAAATGTAAAGCAGAGAAGAAATATAATAATAAAACAAAACCTAGCGAGCTTGTAAAGCTCTATACTACAAGAGAAAACCTTTGATTCAGTAGTAATCAATAGCTCTCCTATCTCAAAAGCCATGTCATGCATAGCGTTTAGCTCAAAGATCCTAACTAGATCCAAATTCAGAATGTTGAAGGAACTCCATACGTAATGCTCCATGAACAATGAGTTATCAGTGAATTTTGGCAAATATATAGTAATAAATAGTAAAGAAAAAATTATACTGTTTTAGTTTCTAAAATTAATTACCTTTATGGGGGCCGCTTCTATCGGGCTCCTGCTTTGAAGTAGTAAAGTATAGTTATCGCAGAAGATGTGCCCATCGTTGTGTCTGAACTTTTTACCACCATAACAATCACAACAAACATCAAAGGTGCTAACTGAATCATCATCATTGAAGAAACACTGAGAGCAAGTGAAGTATGCTCCTGCCAAGAACGTCTTACAAGACTGGCAAATTATAGCCCTTCCACTCTGCAAGATGTAGTACAAGACGATTGCTTCATCAAAATCCAAGGTTCCATTGCCGTCCTTGTCCAGCGCTGTAAACAAGCTTGGAAGAACCGTGTTGTTATCTTTCTTGAGATACTCCACGTATTCATCTAGGTTAATTTTCCCGTCTTTGTTTTTGTCCATTTCATTGAAAGAAAATCTGGCAGTTCTCTTCTCCTCATCGGGCAGATTCTCATAATAAGCTGCAGCAGTCCGGCGAATCTCCTCCATATCTATTTATGCGTGTAATATTTAAGAGGAAGAAGAGATCTAAGAGGATAACGGAAGAGGTAGCTTAGATCAACAATTTTAACACTCCAAAGGGAATTTGGTCGTCTGCATCTGATCACAAAGCTCTCACGTTCGATAGTGATTTATAGTACTGGCAAGTGACCACAAAATGAAGAAATATTAAAGAATTGAAGTGAATTTCGGTGTGGATTAGCATTGTGAATTTGTATGGGACCTTTGGTATCTTCAATAATTTAACTTTCTCACACAACACATGAAACACGACTCCCGTATCAGAGTCCATGCGAACCCCACAAATTTGTTTTTGGAGACAAAGATCTTTTCTTTTATTAATTTCTCCTCAACCCTTCTCTATCAACAACAAAAGAAAACAGTAGCTATTAAAGAGACCACACAGCGAAGAAATATTAAAGAATTGGAGTCAGGTTGGGTGTGGAAACTTTGGTATCTTCAATAATTCCACGATCCCACACTTACATTTATCTGATGATGGCTATTGCCCACTAACTATTGACATGTTCCTCATTTTCTATGGCAATCAAGCTATTGGTATTGTGAACTAATGTTTTTTCTATCGTTTCAACCCGAAACGATTAAAAAATCCCAAGCATTTTCATGACCTAATAATTTCTTTTGGTATACATAATTTTTTTTTTTGTTGAAACTTTAGTATAGTTGAGAGCATTGTAACTGTCTTGTGCATCACGATCAGTCACGAATGCCATAACCTCTATTATTGCAAATACAATCTATGACTTGCTAATTATAGATGTCAATGGCAACTCGTTGTTGTATAAGGTGTTTTCAACTTCTCTAAATGAGGTATCCCGGGATAGTTTATTCTGTCATCAACTCTCTTCTTCAAAAAAATTGTAATTCACACAATTACAAGTAATTAGTTTTCCAACATCAAAATACAATTCACAAAAGGAGCACATACCTAAATTATAAATCAATATGTTAGTCATCCAAATGTAACTAAGTGAATATCATAAATTAGTTTAAAATAAAATAAAATCTAAATTAAGCTTCTTGAGGATTTTGAATTGACTTGCAATATATTATATTTATGTTTAGCCATGTTCGGTATTATGTTCCAAGCTTTACAACTCATCCTTGTTGTAAATCAATTCAAAATATGTTTTGCTATTCACTCTTGGTATTTAGGGTCAATAGACTCAACATGGATTATTACATTGTATATTAAAAGTATTAGTTGTTTCTTTCGAGTTTAAATAAAAAAAATATGTCTTAAAAATATCTAAGTCCAATATTGTCTAAAGTATTTGTGCCACTAGATCCCACCACTAAGTAGATTAACCCATAATAGTTAATGCTTGATATTTTAGGATCAAGGTACAAAACTCTTATTCAGTAAAAATTATGAGTGAATCCTGATACTATAGGATAAATGAACTTGAGCATGACATTATCCATAGACCACCGTTGCATAAATAAATTGTTTAGTGACATCTCCTCCTAGGATTTGAACTAGGTTTAATAAACTTAACATAGACCCATCCAATTATTCACTAACATGGCTTTATAAGCTATTAATAGTCACGAGCCATGATTTGGAGTAAATAGGGATAGAAATATCAATTCCCCAAACAAATTGGGAGTAACAAAACTAAACAGAACTTTAGAACGGATTGGAATAAAACCTACTATAGGTTTAATTCATTATAGTAGATCCATGTAGATACACCATCGGTAGATTGGGCACAACAAACTATTAGGGATAAAAGACAAGTAGCAATGGAATTTACTATAGGTATTATACTTTAGGGTGATAATACATTTCCTTTAGCGTAACAAGTCCTTTATCTTAGAACTCTAAAGACTAATTAGGGTTTTCTAATAACTGTTGCACGTGTGCGGCATCGCGGCGAAAACATCCAACCTCAAAATCTTGTCTAAAATGGCAAATGTGTGGAGAAAAGGAATTCTTGTCTTTTATTAGTGGAAAAATGGAATGGGAGTCGCTACCTAGTATTTTGGTCACTAGGAACCCTAACTGATCTCAGAGATCGGGTACGGAAATTGGTTGCGTAAAGGGAAGATATTAGCACCCCAAATACGCCCTACCTAAGGTAAGCTGCATTGTTTTATTGTTTGATAAAATCTAAGGTCTTGTTGATGTTTTCTAGCTGTTGGTCTGTCTACGGTTGAAGAAAAGTTCTCTTCAGTAAAGAGATCTTTATCTTATCGGATAAAACCTAACCGTTCTAACGTCAACAAAAGAATTTAATATCCAGAATACATCTTACGTATAAGGTCGTACCCCAGATACTAAAAGAAAATAAAATATTTTTTTTGGAATTTTTGAAATATTGGCCTAATTCTCGTGATTTTAATAAACTGGTTATTAAAGTCAAAATGCATGCTAAATATTTTTTGAATTTTTCCTTTGATGTATGAAGATACAATTTTTATTTTTTATTTTTGAGAGACTTGGTCGTATGCATGAAAACAAAACATTTTATTTTTATATTTTTATATTTTTTTATGAAAACTAGGTATTTTAATACCGGATATGTATCTTTATAGTATAAAAATACAAATCAATATTGATCAAAATGCAGTAAAATATACGAGAAAATCACAAATTCTTTTTTGAAAATATTTTTTGAATTTATTAATTTTTTTTGGGGCTGGGTCCAGCTCGGCCCGTGTGGCTGGGCTAGACCCAGCAGTCCTATCCGGGTCACTGGCCCAACCCAGTGACCCGGCTGCTTAAGGCCTGCATGCGTGAACTATTCATGCATGCAGTGCACAGTGCGAAGGTAATTAAAATTACCTTCGCACAATGTTATATAACTATAATAGACGAAATGAAAAAAAAAAAGAAGTTACCTGGTGCGGGGAGGCAGAGCCGAAGACGATGACTGGACGATTCTCCTGGGCTAACCTGCGGTGGCTCTACAGGCGGTGCTGCTGGCGGTTGCTGACTCGAGAATGGCTTGGATGGTGGCTGGCCTTTCTTCTTCTTCTCCTCTGCGTTTTCTTTTCTTCTGCTCTGTTCTCCTCTGTTTCTATTTTCTTCTTCTGTTTCTCACGGTGCTGTTGCCGAGTGCTCTGTGATGGCTCTGAAGGCGGCGCTGGTGGTGGTTGCTGACGGGAGAATGGCTTGGACTGTGGTCGGCCTTTCTTCTTCTTCTTCTCTGTGTTTTTTTCTCCTACTCTGTTCTCCTCTGTTTCTGTTTTCTTCTTCTGTTTCTCACGGTGCTGTTGTCGTGTATGCTGCGGTGGAGGTTGCTGGTTGGTGGAGTTGCTGTGGGAGGTGACGGTGGCTCTTCTCCTTTCTGTGCACAGGCGTGAGCCTATTTTTTTTTCAGCTCTCTCCCTCCCTCTCTATCTCGTTTTTTCTCTTCCTTACGTTCCCCCTCTACTGTTTTTCTTTTCCATCGAGTCCTTCTCCGCCTCCTTTTCCTTTTTTTCTCCCCCTCTGCTCGGTCCTTCTTCTGGCTTTAATAGCCAGAGGATGCGTGCGTTATGGCATGCATATGGTAATGGCCGCGTGAGACAGGCTCCCCTGAAACAGCTCTGTTATCTCTGCAAAAACGCTTCCACATCTCTTTATTTCCAGCCGTTTCTTTCCTTTTGAAGAAGACCATGAACAGTGCGCGCAATTCTTAATGAAACGGCGCTGTTTGCTAATTCAAAACGCATATTTCTGATTTGGTCCTTGGATGTTTTTTGTAATTTTGTAATCAAACCCCTCGGAAAAATTGTAATTAGACCCCTTGATTTTAGCACCTTTTCTGATTTAGTCCTTGGTTTTGGATTGTTTCAATGAAGTCCTCAATTGACCACCAAACTTCAATAATTATGCAATTAAGCCCATGATTTGACCAAATCAACTCTTCAAAATTATAATTAGACCCCAAAACTTTAATTTCTTCCAATAAAAGCTTAAATTGACTTGAAAATCAATTTTTTCTTGTAATCAAACCCTCTATAAATTCAATTAAACCTTAGATATAATTTAATGGAGTCCATAAATATCTGATTTTAGACTTTTCTTTCTCAACTTGAATTTTATTTGTCAACAGGGCTCTTATCAGTAAAAAATATACTGTTAAATTTCAACATTTTGCATTTTTGAACCTTCTCAACCAATTTTGTCCCTTTTTTTCAGCATTCCAGTCCTTTTCTCGCTCCTATTATTTTTTGAATTTCTTTCGAATGTTTTTTGATATATTTTTTGTATTTTCTCATTTTCAATTTTTTTGCAAGAACCCAAAAATGGGTAACAACAGTAACCATAATTGATGTGGATCAGCCCACGAACACCAATAAGTATCTATTACATGATCTAAATGGGCCAATTATAAGCTCCAAAATAAAAGCATTGAAAGAAGCATTAAATAGACTAGTCTTGCAAGTTTCAGCCAATGCATAAATTAGAGATCTATTGGAGCATCAAGAGAAGGCCTTAGTACATTTAATTAATTTGCAAGAGGGGCCAAATCCCACCTTATTTGGGTCATGAAGTTTCGACAACAAAGCTGCCAATTTTACACCAGTTTGGGCCAACCTTGTTTTAGTGTGTGTTTCCATGTGCCTTGTGGATTCCATACTAATTGTTGATTTTATATTACGTGTGAGAAAATTAATTATTTCTTTTATGTATTAGAATATCTTATTTAATTTCTTTTCATGTCAAGTGAGGAGAATACACAAAAAAAAAAACAAAGAATCCAAGCTTAAAAGGGTAACAAGGTGGCGGCAAAGTTTCCTAGATTTGCAAGGAAAATATTTCAACAACTTTAATTGTTTTTTTTCTAGTGATGGAAGGACAATTAATTGGCGGCAAAGAGGAACAATAAAGGCAACAACTTTTCCTTCCCAAAGAAGGATAAATACAAGGCTATAATTAAAATCTTTTTCTATCTTAGAAACTATAGGGGCGTCAACTTCTCCCTTGTTTTCTAGGATCATTAGGCGGCATTGTAGGCTGTACATGAGCCTTATATCTGAATTATATTGTTTTCTGTTTTTTTCCCCCTCTTCTCACGACAATTTAAGGAATTAACTTATGAGTTTTATTTTTATTATTTTAGCTATAGCCCAAGGCTTGTTTGGACTTAATTAATACCTAGTTTTTAGCTAAGATCCAAGACTTGTTTAAATCAGTGTTTTGGACTTATCAATATATGTTCTGGGTCAATTTTATAAGCGATCCAGTTTAGTCCACAATGATAGATCCATTTGGGTTATTTTCTAAGATTATTTAAATTTTTTGTAAGCCTAAAATTCAGCACTCATTGAATAATATCATTTTGACTTTCAGCTTTTTTGTGAGTGATTCTTGCATTTTTTGGTTCTTGAAAAAACTAAACTGACTTGTCTAAGATTAGCTGGCTTCTTAGCATCATTCAATTTAATTTCAATAGTGCTAATATCTTGAGACATGTTTCTATTATGTCACACTCCTATCAAACCTCTTTTGACTTTTCAAGATCAGATTTCAATCTTTATTATGAGTTGCATGATCACGCGATCATGAGGTTCCCATCAATTATACTTGGTTTGCATTAACCTTTGGGTCTTGCATTGACCAGACGCATGAGCATTTAGGTCTAGCTAGTGCGAGACCTAACACGCTTTCATAGGAGCTTCGTTGGTGTTGTGTTTAAGTTAATGTATTGTTGATTTATAGTATTTGTAGTGTAGTTTTCTTGTATATTGTAGTGTTTTTCAAACTGTTTATAGAGAATTAAACTTTGATTTTTATTTTAAGGTTTGTATGAGATTTGAGAGAATCATTGGGTTAATAATTCTCATATTACCGAGTCAAGTCGTGTCTATTTTTATATTTTCAAAACGATATCATTTTAATTTTTTTTTTAATTTATTGACTTTGACTTAGTCAAGTTTGGCTAAATTCACTAAATAATGGACCCATATGTGGAGTCATCTAAATTTAAATATGTCAATATAAAAAGCAATTTAAAATAAAATAAAATCAAAATCAAGCTGATCTTGAAGATTTTGAATTGATCTGCAAGATATTATACCTATGTTAGGCCTTTTTTGGTTTTGTGGTCCAACCATGTTTTTAAATTTGTTTATTTTTTTATTCAAATTAATTTTTTATGTTTTTGTAACGTTTTGATGGGTTAAAATCAAAAATAAATTTTAAAAAATAAAAACAAATATTATTTTGATTCATTTACAAGTAAAAAACACTTTAAAAAACAACCTATATCATACTATCAAACACGATTATAGTATAAATAGATGTTGTTGTGAAGAGTAAAAATGGAAGACAAAAAAATAATAACAATAAAAAACCCAAACAAGCTTATCTCTCCAATCCACCGTACCCATGAATTATTTATTTCTCCTCCACGCTTCTCTATCAAAAAGGGCAAAAAAAAAAAAAAAAAACACTAGCTATTATTAATGAGACAGTGTATTACAAATTTCTTCTGTTCGATAGTGATTTATATTACTGATAAGTGACCACACAATGAAAAACCATTAAAGAATTGAAGTGAATTTGGGTGTGGATTATCATTGCGTTCCAAACTTCTTTAAAACTTTGCTATCGTACATGATGGGTCCTTTGGTATCTTCAATTATTTAACTATCTCACGCAACACATGAAACCCGACTCCCATATCAGAGTCCACGCAAAGCCTACTACTACATGTGAGAGCCCCCCACAAATTTGTTTTTTGGAGACAAAGATCTTTTCTTTTATTAATTCCACCGTTCCCATGAATTATTTATTTCTCCTCAACCCTTCTCTATCAACAACAAAAGAAAACAGTAGCTATTAAAGAGACCACACAGTGAAGAAATATTCTCTGATGATGACTTTTGCCCACTAACTATTGACATGTTCCTCATTTTCTATGGCAATCAAGCTATTGGTATTGTGAACTAATGTTTTTTCTTTCGTTTCAACCAGAAACGATTCAAACATCTCAAGCATTTTCTATGGAATTCAAGCATGTTCATGTCCTAATAATTTCTTTTGGTATACATAATTTTTTCTATGTTTTTTTGTCAGGCTTCATTTTGACAACTATTAGTGATTTGCCCAAGACTCTCCTAGCACACCTTAAATTCTTCAAAAAAAATATTGTTCATGATGGGACCTTTGGTATCTTCAATAATTTAACTATCTCACGCAACACATGAAACCCGACTCCCGTATCGGAGTCCATGCAAACCCCACAAATTTGTTTTTGGAGACAAAGATCTTATCTTTTATTCCACCGTACCCATGCATTATTTATTTCTCCTCAACCCTTCTCTATCAACAACAAAAGAAAACAGTAGCTATTAAAGAGACCACACAATGAAAAAATACACACATATATATTAAAGAATTGAAGTCAAGTCATGAAACTTTGATATCTTCCATAATTCCACTATCCCTCACCAAAGGAAACACGGTTCGCGTATCAAAGTCATGAAAAGCCGACATTTTTCCAAGGAACATGACAACCACATATATCTGATGATGACTATTGCCCACTAACTATTGACATGTTCCTCATTTTCTATGGCAATCAAAGCTATTGGTATTGTGAACTAATGTTTTTTCTTTCGTTTCAACCAGAAACGATTAAAAAATCCCAAGTATTTTGTATGGAAATCAAGCATGTTCATGGCCTAATAATTTCTTTTGGTATACATAATGTTTTTTGCCAGGCTTCATTTTGACAACTATTAGTGATTTGCCCAAGACTCTCCTAGCACACCTTAAATTCTTCCAATTGAAAGTTCAGGATGCTCTGTAATAACTATTCTCTTGCATCCATACACACACACACACACATATATATCTGATGATGACTATTGCCCATCTTGTGCTGAAGCAGAAAGAGCTGTCTTACGCACGTTTTCAATTATCTTTAATCAGTTTTGCTACTAATCGATAACACTTAAATATCCAAATAAAAAGAAGCTTCTCCCTTCCTTTCATTTGTCGAACAATTACTATTATTAGTATAATAATAATAATTATTATAATAATAGCTGTTGGTAATAAGAATGACAACAATATTAGAAATAATAGTAGTATTAATAGTGATACTAGTAGTAATAGTCATGATAGAAAAAATAATATTAATGATAATACTAATAATAGTAGTAATAATAATAATTACGCTAATGATAATACTATTTATATTCATAATAATGGTTATAAGAGTAGTAGTAATAGTTTGTTATCATTGGTAGTAATAGTTTGTTATCATTGTTTTTTCCACGAAGAAAAATATGCACTCGTAGTGTAGCACAGAAAGCTGCTCTCATGTGCATTACATGCGTCAACATATAGAAGGCATCCTCATACTATAGTTATTGCATGCAATGCCTCCCAGTGGTTAAAACTATCTATCTATCATGTAGTTTTATGTGTTCTTTTTTTTTTATTTCGTCCTTATTCTTTAGATTTTTTATGTTTTTTCCTTAACCCTTCTATAAAACATTTATTGGTTTTAGCAAAAAAAAAAATTCAACTTATTTTCACTAATAAACACGGGTAGGAGGAAAAAAAATGAGACAAAAAATCAATTTAGAGAGGAATCCAAAAATGGGTTATGACAAGGATAACCCTACAAAAAGAAAAGCAGAACAAATCACAAAGGCCAATGCCTAATAAATCAATGTCGGTATATACCTACAGAAAATATTTGTCGGTGATACGATCGGTATATAACGACTCCGTCGGTATATACCCACCGTATCACCAACGGATTATATAGTTTTTTGGAAAGTTGCAACGGTGTGATGACGTGGATTTTTTTCAGATAATTTTACCAACGGAATGACCGAGGGGTTTAAACCGGGATCTCCGTACAGTGACGTGGCACATTCACCTGTGGACTCACCAACGGGTATACCTACAGAACATGTCTGTTGGTGATTCCATCGGTAACAGTCAATATATACCCATTTTGTCGACACTCTATTTCTTCTTCTTCTTTCCCATCTCACCTCTCCCTTCTCGAACTGCAGCCAACCACCCATTTCAACTCTCCCTTTCTTTTAAATACAAGCACTCAAGTTTTTTATACTTTTGTATGTGATTACAAAAACATCGATTCTTGTGGATTTTTTTTTCAATCAGAATTATCCTCACACGCCTTTATAAGAAAAGCATGGAGGACTTCGAAGTGCTGATGTATGCATGGCACACGTCATCATATTTTATTGTAGTAATATTTTTATACGACAAATTATGAAAAAAAGGTTACAAGGACATATCATTATTATAAAAAAAGCGATGAGACAGATAAAAATGCCTTTCAAGTCATTCTTAACTTTTGAAAAGTAAAAGGATAAGTATATAATTTTAGTGCGCAAATAAAAATATTGTACATGATGGGACCTTTGGCATCTTCAATAATTTGGGTGTGCATTATCATTGTGTTCCAAACTCATGATGGGACCTTTGGTATGTTCAATAATTTAACTATCTCCCACAACACCTGAAACCCGACTCTCGTATCAGAGTCCACGCAAACCCTGCTACTCCATGTGAGAGCCCCCCACAAATTTGTTTTTGGAGACAAAGATCCTTTCTTTTATTCCGCCGTACCCATCAATAATTTATTTCTCCTCAACCCTTCTCTATCAACAACAAAAGAAAACAGTAGCTATTAAAGAGACCACACAATGAAAAAAATACTAAAGAATTGAAGTGAAGTTGTATCTTCAATAATTCCACGATCCCACACCAAAGGAAACACGGTTCATGTATCAGAGTCATGAAAAGCCGAGTTGCATTTTTCCAAGGAACATGACAAAACTGAATCTAGCCAGGATAGAGTTTTTGGTAAGTGAGCACCCTTAAAAAATTATTTTATAAAATAACACAAGTAAAACAATATTTATAAATCTAAGTATAATTGAAAGTATTATAATTGGTATGCGCATTATGTTAGTCTCGAATACCTTCTGAACCTTCATTATTGCTGATACAATCTACAACATGCAAGTTATAGATGTCAATTGCAACTCACGTGTCGCAGAAGATATTTATGACATCTTTATCAGAAATATCCTGTGATAATTTATTTTGTCATTTTCTCTCTTCCCCAAAAAAACTGCATTGCGCACAATCACAAAAAAAATCCATGTCCAAGTATCAAAATACAATTCATATGAGCAGTACATAACTAAGTTATAAATCAATATGTTGAGCCATCCAAATGGAACTAAGTCAATATCAAAAAATAATTTAAAATAAAATAAAATATAAATCAAGCTCTAGATCATAAGGATTTTGAATTGACCTGCAAGATATTATATTTATGTTAAGCCATGTTTAATATTATGTTCCAAGCCTTTACAACTCATCCTTGTTGTTTTAAAATTATGTCAAATTATGTTTTGTTATTCGCTCTTGGTATTCAGGGTTAATGGACTCAACATGGATCATTACATTTTATATTAAAAGTATTAGTTGTTTCTTTTGATTTAAAATAAAAAAACAAGTCTTAAAAATATCCAAGTCCAATATTGTCTAAAGTATGTGTGCCACTAGATCCCACCACTAATGTGTTTTTTGGTGGGAGGTGTGGTGCTTTTTTTCCATTGAAAAGCATGTATTCTTTGCTTTTAGGAGGTGTTGTGTGTGCTTTAAAAGAGTTGTACCTTTGGAAAAAAAACCTCCTACCCAAACACTCCCTAAGTAGATTAACCCACAATAGTTAATGCTTGGACATTTTAGGATCAGGGTACAAAACCCTTATTCTGTAAAAATTACAAGTAAACCCTGGTACTATAGGATAAATAAACTTGAACGGGACATTATCCATAGACCACCGTTGCATAAACAAATTGTTTGGCGACATCTCATCCTAGGATTTGAACTGGGTTTAATGAACCTAACATAGACCCGTCCAATTATTCACTAGCATGACTTTATAAACTATTAATAATCACGGGTCATGATATGGAGTAAATAGGGATATAAATATCAATCCCCCAAACAAGTTGGAAGTAACAGAAATAACCAGAACTTTAGAACGGATAGGAATAAAACCTACAATTGGTTTAACTCATTACAATAGATCCATGTGGATATACACCATCAGTAGATTGGGCACACCAGATTATTAGGGATAAATGACAAGTAGCAATGAAATTTACTATAGGGTCGTGCATGCCATTATAGAATGGTTATTTTTTGAATTTTTTTTAAAATATATTAAAAAAATATTTATTTATTTATAATAAATTATTTTTGACACTAAGATAGTAAAATAATTTAAAGACATAATTAAAAATTAATTTTTTAAAACTAAACTTTACCCCAACACCGTTTACAGTTACAATCGACACCGAAGGGGCATCACATACGATTAATTTTTATTCTCGTATTACCAAGTTAACTCTAACCTTTACAACCTGATGTCTCCCTTTCCTCGTGCTAGCCACCAGCCATACATACACGCTTTTGTTTTTCAAGCTGCAGCCGCCACTCAAAGCTCATCTACAGCTATGCCCAGTCAAGAACTGGAGCCTCACAATCACTAGCCAATATGTGCAATATGCTTTTTTAGATATTCTGGTGTCCTCGGCGTAGAGGAACCACACCAATCCATCCCACAAATTTGCTTTTGGAGACAAGATCATCTTATCTTTTATTCCACCGTACCCATGAATTATTTATTTCTCCTCGACCCTTCTCTATCAAAAAAAAAAAAAAAAAAGCTATTAAAGAGACCACACAACGAAAAAAATATTAAAGAATTGAAGTGAAGTTGTAACTTCAATAATTCCACCATCTCACACAGCATAAAACACGATGGAGTATCTCAATAATTCTTAAATATTATTAAAATTTAATTTAATCTATGATTAAATTAAATTTTCCTATTAAAAATTTAATTATATTATTAAACTTAATTTTTACTCAGATTCATCCAATAATTATTTAATCTGACTTTGAATTTTTATTGTTTCTTCATTTTTTGGCATAATGGGATACAATTAGACATTAAATTTCCTTCAAAATTACAACTTGTTTTTTATATATTTTTTTTGTTGAATTTTCTTTAAAAACAACCACCATTTATTTTATTTTTTGACATTTATTATTATTTTAAAAAATAACCAAAATGAGATGTAACAACTATCTCGACGATAACAACTGAGCTTAAAAGAGAAGAAACATCAAGAGACAAAAAAAAAAAAACAAAAAAAAATAGAGAGTCGGTGAAGAAAACGAGCTGGTGTCTTGTTTTGGCCAAATTAATCTGCTCCTTCGCAGGTTATAAATGGTGAGTACTGAAGGCCACTGTTATTAAACCCGGCCCGGCGAGTCAACCCGGTGGCTAGACCGGTCCGGGTTTAAAAAAGACCGGCTGTGGCAACAGCCCGGCCAAACCCGGGACCCGGGCGACCCAGGCAAACCGGGACGAGACCTGGTTTTTTTTCAAATGTGGGATTTGAAACCCATTAGTATATATACACTATGTTCCCATGAAAAAAATCATGTTTTTTCAATGTGGGATAAAAAACCTTTTGGTTTAAATACTTCAACTTAAAAGGATAACATAGTATCTTTTCAATGTGGGATTTGAAGCCCTTTCATATATATACTCTATGTTCCCATGTAAAAAACCGTGTTTTTTCAATGTGTGATTTGAAGCCCTTTCATATATATACATTATGTTCCCATGAAAAAAACCATATTTTTTCAATGTGGGATAAAAAACCTTTTGGTTTAAATACTTCAACTTAAAAGGATAATATATTATCTTTTCAATGTGGGATTTGAAACCCTTTTATATATATACACTCTATGTTCCCATGAAAAAAGTTATGTTTTTTCAATGTGGGATTTGAAACCCATTAGTATATATACTCTATGTTTCCAAGGAAAAAGTTATGTTTTTTCAATGTGGGATAAAAAACTTTTGTAATTTAAATACTTTAACTTAAAAGCTTAACATAATATCTTTTTAATGTGGGATAAAAATCTTTTTAAAATATTCTTTTAAACTTCATAATATGTATAATCTATATTTACATGGATTTTTTCATATGAAATATTAAAACTTTAATTTTTTTTAATTTTTCCGGGTTGACCCGAGTTGACCTTGGTTGACCCATGAAACCCAGGACCCGGCCCCTTGGCCGGGTCAACCCCCGGGCCGGGTTTAATAACTATGCTGAAGGCACACCGGCGTAATCTTTAGATTGGTTAAATAGCCAGCGTGCGCCATGTGGCCCAGATGTATTTTTTAACCTTTTTTTTGGTGTTTTTCCACCTAATTTCGAACCCGGATAAATATTTTACTGTTATTTATATGTTTAAATTTTGTGCATATTATTTTTTAAATTTTTGTGAAAGTCCAATTTTTTATTATTATTGTTGATAGTGACATTCTCATCAAAAAAAGAATAAAAAATGGTAAAAATAATTATAATAATTACAATTTTCAGGTTTGTTTTGCAATTCATGAGAGTGAATGAGCCAAAACCCAATTTAATTTTTACCATTCATATGGGTTGAATGTCCATCTTTACAAATAGCTTAGTTGAGACGTCTCCTTTTAAAGGGATCTATGTTCAAATTTTAAAATCAAATATGAGTTACACCTATTTTTTAGCAATTTTGATGAAAATTCCTTTTAGGAATTAACATCAACATCTTTACGAGTCTGAAGACTGATGTCAAACTTGTCACAAACTTAGAAATAATAAAATAATAAAAAATTATGATAATTAATAACAATAAAAAAGATAAATTTAAGAGAAAACACATAGTAAAGATAATTTTTCATAAAAAAATGATGCTTTAAGGGTAACGTTGTTCTTATCTTAAGCATAATTAACCTCTTACATGAATCTCTTAAACCAATGCTTATTTTTTTAGGATTCCTAGTTTCCTCTAATTACCAGGCGGGACTCCCATTTTCCCTAATATGTGTATTTTGGCTTCTGCCAATGTCCACTAAGGTGCAACAAGTTTCATGCAGATTGTTTCGCTTGGCTAGGAGAAAAAGATCCACTGCATATTCATGCATGTTTTAAGAATCTTAAGAACACCTCTGATACTTAAGGAATAGGTCTTCTAATCATAATAAAGGGGAAAAAATCTACCTCTCAACAACTGCTTCATCCACTCCCTAGTCTCAATAGGTCTTCTACCTTCTCGCCTCCTACCTTCTTTTGGTATACATAATTGTTTTCTATGTTTTTTGCCAGGCTTCATTTTGACAACTATTAGTGATTTGCTCAAGACTCTCCTAGCACACCTTAAATTCTTCCAATTGAAAGTTCAGGATGCTCTATTACTATTCTCTTACATCCATATATATAGACAAACACATATATCTGATGATGACTATTGCCCATCTTGTGTTTAAGCAGTAAGAGCATACAAGGTAACAAAGCATAGCAAGATTCAGGAGTTGTCTTTCGCATGTTTTCAATTTTCTTTAAATAGTTTTCCAACTAATGCTGTCAGTATATACCGATGATATTATAGATGGAATATATAGAATTAAAAAAAAACGGTTTGATGACGTTGAAATTTTTGCGGGTGATTTTTCCGACAGAATTACTGAGGGATGCAAACCGGGATCTCCGTATAGTGATGTCACCAATTCATCGTCAGCATTTGATGGAATCACCAACAGAAGTATTCCATCGGTGATTCCATCAGTAAAAGTTAATATATCACCACTCTACCAACCTTCTCCTCCCCTATTTCTCCTTCTTCTTCCCCATCGCAACTCTCCTCTCCCAAACTGTAAACAACAACCCCGGCCCCCTAAAAATATCCCCCTCTTCTCAACACAAGTCATCTTTCTTTAACTTTTATGGTCATAATATTCGTGTTCTGATTTATTATGGATTTTTATCATTTTTTGTAAGTAAATCTATCTTTTTTAATTTTAACATTTAAATGTTAATTTTATTGTTTTTTTTTAGTATATGTATTTTGTTAGTGTATGTACATGTTTTATTGTTATTTCTCAAACAAACTTTTAGTATGAATGTATAATTTTGTACTTGTTATGGTTTGTTTTAGATTTTGTAAAATTGTATTTGTTTGTAAATTGTTGAAACTTTGTTGAATTACCGAATTAGATGTGTTGTGATAAAATAATTAATAGCTTGTTTAACGGGTCCGTTTTAATTTTTATCAATACTATTGCGGAGTTGTAATTTTCGTAAATTTATATATATAAATTTCTATGGACGTTGATCATTGATAATGGATATTTATGAGAAATTTTAATTAGTTTGTTGGATAATGTGGAGGTAAACTAATATTTTTGCAAATTTATTTCCTTAACATAGTTAATTAATACATGTTGTCATCATAATTTATAGAGGTTCGATAGAAGTCATGGATGATCGTTCATGGATGTATCGAGATTCACCCCAAGGATTGTGGAGGATGGATTATTGTAATGGGGTTCAGGGTTTTATTAATTTCGCAACATCTATTTCTAGAAATTTTACTGGAGGTGGTGTTAGGTGTCTATGTAGGAAGTGTAAAAATAAATAGTATCTGCATCCAGATGTTGTAATGATGCATCTTCTACACAAAGGGTTCATGGAAGATTACATGTGTTGGTATGCACATAGAAAACTATTTGTTTATAATGAGAGCATGATAGAAAGGGTGGTTGTGTCATCTTCTAGTGCTAACAACGTGCATGGAGTTGCAAATGACAACAGTAATCCTTACATGCAGATGGTTATAGATGCAATGATAATGAATCAAGGTAATATCAGTCAATGTCCAATCATAAAAGAAGAGTCTAATGCAGATGCAACAAGGTTTTTTGATATGTTGAAAGATTCTAACGAACAATTATGAGATGGCTGCACGAACCACAACAAATTATCGACTGTAACATAGGTGATTCTTGCATTCTTTGGTTCTTGAACAAACTTATCGAGGATTAACTAGCTTCTTAGCATCATTCAATTTAATGTCAATAGTGCTAATACCTTGAGACATTTTTCTATTGTGTCACACTCCTATCAAACCTCTTTTGACTTTTCGAGATCAGATTTCAATCTTGATTGTGGGTTGCATGATCACGCGATCACGAGGTTCCTATCAATTATATTTGGTTTGCATTAACCTTTGGGTCTTGCCATGAGCGCTTACGTCTGGCCAGTGCTAGACCTAATGCGCATTTATTGAAGCGTCTTTGGTGCTGTATTGTTGTTTTTATTATATTTTTAGATTTACATTATTTAAGAGAATAACGGAAGAGGTAGCTTAGATCAACAATTTTAACACTCCAAAGGGACTTTGGTCTGCATCTGATCACACAGCTCTTATGTTCGATAGTGATTTATAGTACTGGCAAGTGACCACACAATAAAGAAATATTAAAGAATTGAAATGAATATGGGTGTCGATACACGACGTCGGGCGACGTTTCCCACTTTTTTGTTTATTTAACAAAAAGGGTTTTTTCTTGAATGAGGGAAATAAAGATTTTATTGGAATCGCCATCTAGTAATTTGAGGAAACTAGAAATCCCAAATTAGACACTGGTCCTAGAGATTCGGGTACGGGGTTAGTTATGATTAAGGGAAGGTAGACACCACCCTTAAAACATCCTTTCAAAAAAAAAGTTACCCTTACTTGTGTGTTTTTTATTTGATTCAAATGCTATTATATTTTGGGCTTATTTGTAATTTTTTTTTAAATGATTAACGTCGGTCCCTAAAAATAGGAGACACGTTAAAAATGACATCAGTCTCTAAAAATTAGGAGACTCGTCTAAAATATTGACGTTTGTCCCTATAAAGGAGAGTTACGTCTGGGTTAATAATGGATATAATCCATTATATTTTGAGTTTATTGGTAATTTGATTTTTTTCAAATGGTTAACGTCGGTCCCTAAAAATAGGAGACGCGTTAAAAATATTATCAGTCCCTAAAAATTAGGAGACTCGTTTAAAATATAATGTTTTAACCCTAAAAGGAGAATTAGTAAAAAAACGTGAATAGTGTTTGCAATTCTTTTCTTTCTTTTTTTTCTTCTCCTCCTCCTCCTCTTCTTCTTTTTTTTTTTTTTTCTGGCGCATAGCCAGTGATAGGGAGACATGCAAATCTTAAATTTCCACAAATCTTATTTTTTTTTATCACCGTTTGCTTTCGGCGCAACTGCCCGTTTGACAAAAAATTTTTATTTTATTTTATTTTTATTTTTATTTTATTTTTTTATTATGTATAATAATATATATTTGTATAGGTAAAATTAAAAACTCAATTCAGGATTAGAAAAACCCGATTCAACTGCTAAAAATCCATTTTAATGACCGAAAATTATGTTGAAACACTGGAAAAAAAACTTTTGATGGGTATCAACCCGGTAAACTGGGTTTTGACCAAAAAATAACAGTTTTGACCCAAAAATGGCCTGAAACTCATTTTTTTATCTTGGTCGACATGGTTTGACCCGGTGGACTCGGTTTTGGTTGAAAATGACGGTTTTGACCCGAAACGGCCCAAAACTCATTTTTATCCTGGTCGACATGGTTTGACCCGGTGGATTCGGTTCTTATGCAAAGATGCGGTTGATTCGAGAAATTTTTTTTTGAATTTTAAACTTTTTTTCTTAATTTTTTTGGATTTTTATAAATAATAATAAAAATAAAATAACATTCCTGAAAATCTTAATGAATCCAAAATTGAGTTACAAGAATAGTGTGGACTATCACCGTGTTCCTTTAAAACTTTGCTGCTGTACATGGGTCCTTTGGTATCTTCAATAATTTAACTATCTCACACAACACATGAAACACGATTCCCGTATCAGAGTCATGATGAAGGGCCGCGCATGCATGGTAGTGTATAATCGGTTATTTTTTGAATTGTTATCTCTCCATTCCACCGTCCCCATCAATTATTTATTTCTCCTCCACCCATCTCTCTCTCTCTCTCTCTCTCTCTCTATATATATATATATATATATATATAAAACAGTAGCTTGATGTTATACATGATGGGACCTTTGGTATCTTCAATAATTTAATTATCTCACACAACACATGAAACACGACTCCCGTGTCAGAATCTTGAAGAACTCTGATGTGCTGATGCATACCTGCCCACGTCATTATATTTTATTTATTTATTAATATTTTTATAAAATAAATTATAAAAAAGAATCCAAGAACGTATCATTATATTCTAATGCGTACCCATGCATTATTTATTTCCCCTCAACCTTCTCTATCAACCACAAAAGAAAACAGTAGCTATTAAAGAGACCACACAACTTTGGTATCTTCAATAATTCCACGATCCCACACCAAAGGAAACACGGTTCACGTATCAAAGTCATGAAAAGCCGAGTTGCATTTTTCCAAGGAACATGACAATACTGAATCTAGCCAGGATAGAGTTTTTGGTAAGTGAGCACCCTTAAAAAATTATTTTGTAAAATAACATAATATTTAGAAATCTAATATAATTGAGAGTGTTATAATTGGCATGTGTGTCCGTGAGTCACGAATGCCTTCTGAACCTCCATTATTGCATATGCATTCTACAACATGCAAGTCGTAGATGTCAATTGTAACTTGCGTATTGCAAAAGGTATCTTCGACTCCTTTCACATAAACATCCTGTGATAGTTTATTTTGTCATCATCTCTCTTTCCTAAAAAAGATGCAATGCGCACAATCACAAATAATGAATTTCCAAGCATCAAAATACAATTCACATGAGCAGTACATAACTAAGTTATGAATCAATATGTTGAGTCATCCAAATGTAACTAAGTTAATATCAAAAAATAATTTAAAATAAAATAAAATATAAATCAAGCTCTAGATCGTAAGGATTTTGAATTGACCTGCAAGATATTATATTTATGTTAAGCCATGTTTAATATTATGTTCCAAGCCTTTACAACTCATCCTTGTTGTTTTAAAATTAGGTCAAAATGTGTTTTACTATTCACTCTTGGTATTTAGGGTAAATGGACTCAACATGGATCATTACATTTTATATTAAAAGTATTAGTTGTTTCTTTTGATTTTAAATTAAAAAACAAGTCTTAAAAATATCTAAGTCCAATATTGTCTAAAGTATGTGTGCCACTAGATCCCACCACTAAGTAGATTAACCCATAATAATTAATGCTTGGACATTTTAGGATCAGGGTACAAAACCCTAATTCAGTAAAAATTATGAGTGAACCCTGGTACTATAGAATAAATGAACTTGAACAGGGCATTATCCATAGACCACCGTTGTATAAACAAATTGTTTAGCGACATCTCATCTTAAGATTTGAACTGGGTTTAATGAACCTAACATAGACCCATCCAATTATTCACTAACATGGCTTTATGAACTATTAATAGTCATGGGTCATGATCTGGAGTAAATAGGGATAGAAATATCAATTCCCCAAACAAATTGGGAGTAACAAAAATAACCAGAACTTTAGAACGGATAGAAATAAAACCTACAATAGGTTTAACTCATTACAATAGATCCATGTGGATACACCATCGGTAGATTGGGCACAACAAACTATTAGGGATAAAAGACAAGTAGCAATGGAATTTACTATAGGTATGATACTTTAGGGTGGTAATACATTTTCTTTAGCGTAACAAGTCCCTTATCTTAGAACTCTTAAGACTAATTAGGGTTTTCTCGTAACCATAATTGATGTGGATGAGCCTACGAACACCAATAAGTATCTATTCCATGTTCTAAATGGGCCAATTACAAGGTAAAAAAAAAAGACATTGAAAGAAGCATTAAATAGATGCTCAATTACTATTCTCTTGCATCTATATGTATATATATAGACACACACATATATCTGAAGATGACTATTGGCCATCTTATGCTGAAGCAGGAAGAGCATACAAGGTAACAAAGCGAAGCAAGATTCAGGAGCTGTCATTCGCACGTTTTCAATTATCTTTAAATAGTTTTCCTACTAATCGATAACACAAGTAAAACAATATTTATAAATCTAAGTATAATTGAGAGTATTATAATTGATATGTGCGTTATGTTAGTCATGAATACCTTCTGAACCTCCATTATTACATATACAACCTACAATATGCAAGTCGAAGATGTCAATTGCAACTCACGGGTTGCAGAAGGTATCTACGACTTCTTTACCAGAGATATCATGTGATAATTTATTTTGTAAAATAACACAATATTTAGAAATCTAATATAATTAAGAGTGTTATAATTGCCATGTGTCTGTAAGTCACGAATGCCTTCTGAACCTCCATTATTGCAGCTACATTCTACAACATGCAAGTCGTGGATGTCAATCACAACTTGCGTGTTGTAGAAGGTATCTTCGACTCCTTTCACATAGACATCCTGTGATAGTTTATTTTGTCATCTTTTTTCTTTAAAAAATTTGTAATGCGCACAATCACAAATAATTAATTTTTCAGTATCAAAATACAATTCACATGAGTAGTACATAATTAAGTTATGAATCAATATGTTGAGTCATCCAAATGTAACCAAGTCAATATTAAAAAATTAATTTAAAATAAAATAAAATCTAAATCAAGCTCTAGATCTTAAAATTTTTTAATTGACCTGCAAGATATTATATTTATGTTAAGCCATGTTTAGTATTATGTTCCAAGCCTTTACAACTCATCCTTGTTGTTTTAAAATTTGGTCAAAATGCGTTTTGCTATTCGCTCTTGGTATTTAGAGTAAATATATTCAACATGGATTATTACTTTGTATATTAAAAGTATTAGTTGTTTCTTTTGATTTTAAATAAAAAAATAAATCTTAAAAATATCTAAGTCCAATATTATCTAAAGTATTTGTGCCACTAAATCTCACCACTAAGTAGATTAACCCATAATAGTTTATGCTTGGACATTTTAGGATCAAGGTACAAGACCCTTATTCAGTAAAAGTTATGAGTGAACCCTGGTTATATAGGATAAATGAACTTGAATAGGGCAATATCCATAAACCACCGTTGCATAAACAAATTGTTTAGCGACATCCCATCCTAGGATTTGAATTGGGTTTAATGAACCTAACATAGACCCATCCAATTATTCACTAACATGGCTTTATAAACTATTAATAGTCATGGGTCATGATTTGGAGTAAATAGTGATAGAAATATCAATTCCCCAAACAAATTAGGAGTAACAAAAATAATAAGAGCTTTAGAATGGATAGGAATAAAACCTACTATAGGTTTAACTCATTACAGTAGATACACCATCGGTAGATTAGGCACAACAGACTATGAGGGATAAAAAACAAGTAGCAATGAAATTTACTATAGGTATGATACTTTACGGTTATAATACATTTTCATTAGCGTCACAAGTCCATTATCTTAGAACACTAAAGACTAATTAGGGTTTTCTCGTAACCATAATTGATGTGGATCAGCCCACAAACACCAGTACGTTTCTATTACATGTTCTAAATGGACCAATTACAAGATAAAAAATAAAGGCATTGAAAGAAGCATTAAATAGATGCTCTCTTACTATTCTCTTGCATCCATATATATATATATATATATATATATATATATATATATATATATATATATATATATATATATATAGACATAGTTGATGATGAATATTGCCCATATTGTGCTGAAGCAATAAGAGCATACAAGGTCACAAAGCAAAGCAAGATTCAGGAGCTGTCTTTCGCACATTTTCAATTATCTTTAAACAGTTTTCCTACTAACCGATAACATTCAAATATCCAAATAAAAAGAAGCTTCTCCCTTCCATTTATTTTTCAAACAATTACTATAATAATAATAATAATAATAATAATAATAATAGTGTTGGTAATAATAATGACAACAATATTAGTAATAATAGTAGTATTAATAGTGATAGTAGTAGTAATAGTCATGATAGTAATAATAATAATAATAATAATAGTACTAATAATAGTAGTAGTAATAATAATTACGCTAATGATAATACTGTTAATATTCATAATAATGGTTATACGAGTAGAAGTAATAGTTCGTTATCATTGTTTTTCCCACAAAGAAAAATATGCACTCGTAATACAGCACAAAAAGTTGCTGCCATGTGCATTACATGCATCAGCGTATAGAAGGCGTCCTCACACTTTGGTTGTAGCATGCAACATGACCTCCCAGTGGTTAAAACTATCCATCCATCATGTAGTTTTATGTGTTCCCTTTTTTTTTTTGGTCCTTATTCTTTAAATTTCTTATGTTTTTTTTCTTAACCCTTCTACAAAAATTTTATTTGTTTTTCCAAAAAAAATTAAATTCAACTTATTTTCACCGAAAAATACTAATAAACACGGGTAGGAGAAAAAAGAGAAGAGAGAAAGAATAAATTTAGGGAGTAATAAAAAAAGGGGTTATGACAGGGATAACCCTACAAAAAGAAAAGCAGAACCAATCACAAAGCTCAAGGCTTAATAAATTAATGTCAAATGATGAAAATAAAAAGAAAACAATTTCTAAAATGAATTTAAAAAAAAAGACTGAACTCAAACAAGGAAAATAATTGAAACTGGTAGACTAGATCATAAGACTAGAACTACCTTATAAAAGGCAAACACGAAAAAATTATAAAGTAAAAATTTCAATTATAAAAAATAAAAAAAATAAAACAATGAGGACTAAATCTTGCACCATAAATAATTGAAAGAAACTAATCAGAGATTACAAAATAAATGAAGAAAAAAAGCAATGAAAAAAATAAGGACCAGAATTTAAAAAATGAATTAAAAGGACAAAATAAAAATAAATAAATGACCCGGCTGGGCACATACAGCTTAATGAAAGCTGGTGAGTTACTGTTCAAGTGAATTAAATTTCACTTGAACAGTAACACATGCAACCAAAAAATGCATGCAGAACTGAATAACAGACCTGGAGAAAAAAACGAAGGAGCAGTAGCGATGTTGAAGGCGTGCTGGCTGGTCTGTCCATGTTCGTCTGTTCCAGCTCTTTTCCTTTTTGTTCACTGCTTGCGTCGGTCTCCTTTCTGGTCAGGCAGCGGCTGGAGGCGAAGTGGAGGGAGACGACTGGTTGCTGCTCACGAAAGACGTCCCTCCTCGCTGTTCACGGTGGAGCCAGGTTTGCCGCAGCGCTGGACGTGTTGCAGACGCGGTGCTGATGAGGACAAACTGGCAAGGTGCAAGGCTGTCACGGTAAAGGGCGGCGCCTCTCAGAAAGAGATTCAACAGCCCAGGGGGTGCACCTTCTCTGTTTCTAAACCGAGAACAAATGGAAGATGGCGGTGTGGCTGGTTTAGGCGGTCAGTTCCTGGAGAGAAAAATAAACATGGGCAGGGAGTGGTGGATACTAGTCTAGGTTTCGCCAAGGAAAGGGGTATGTCTGGTTTGTCCTTGGCAAAGAAAGGGAGGCTGGCCGAGAGATTGAATGGGGACCAACGGGGAAAGGGAGAAGAAAGGAGCTGAAATGGCCGGCTGGCAAAGGGAAATGAGAGGTGACTTCTGTGTAGAGAAAGGGAGGGGAGAGTGTGCGGCTGAAGGGAGAAGGGAAGCTTGTGTGCAGAGGGAAAGTTTTGGCTAAGGAAGGGGCAGTGACGGCTGTGAGAGGGAGAGCGCTGGGTCTCAAAGTTTGCTGGGGAAAGCAGCAGCAAAGGAGGAAGGTAGGAGGCTGTGTAACAGAGGGGGGAAAATGAGGAAAAACAGTGGAGGCCGGTCAGAGCATACTGGTTTTGGCGAGAGAGAAGGAAAAGAGAGCGAGGTGGTGTTTTGGGTGAGAGATGATTCTCTGGTTTGTTTTGCAAAGGCAAGGGAGGGGAGGTTCTTGGTTCTGCAGGGAAGATGGAGATGGGAGTGTTGGCTTCGTTTCGTCTGGTAGAAAAAATTAGGTTTAGGGTTTTGTTTTTTTCGTGGTTGCCTTGAAATTTTCTCTTTAAAAATTGTTTTATCTAAATTTTCTCCTCCCCCCACATGCATATAGCTGGATGTTCACTTATATAGAAAATCTCTACACATTCTATTTAAGGAAATATTGCAATAATTATTACAGAGATTGTCTTCTATAACCAACACCAACAAATCCTATATATATGGTATTTTTTATTGCAGTGATTATTTTCCATAACCAGCACGAATCAAATCATATATCTATGGTATTGCAGTAATTATATATGATTCAGTAATTATTTCCTTGACATATTGCTTCCTTAACCCTGATGCTCTATGGTATTGCCACATGTAAACCCTTATTAATATTATTTTTTTATTTTTATTTTTTTATTTTTGTATTTGAAAATTTATCAAAATATGGGTTAAAAATTGGATAGCAACAATAGTAAAGGGGAAAAAAATCTACCTCTCAACAACTGCTTCATCCACTCCCTAGTCTCAATAGGTCTTCTACCTTCTCGCCTCCTAGTTTCCAATAGCCTATCTCACTAGACTAAGGCCCAAGCTTTAATTTAAACCATATAGTTTTTATCATCCTCGAATATGAAACTTTGTATGCTTATAAAATGGATCACATTCAGCTAACCAATCAACGAAATCCTCTACTCCTAAATCACCATTAAAAGAAGAAATCTCAACCTTTATACAGTAATCTTGAGCATACCTATTATTTCCAGAAACCTCACCCCGATCTTTTTTGTCAGAAGAATACAATTTTCATACTGACCATGAGGATTTGCATTAGCTAGTTTAGGGAAAGGTTAGTCACGGGCGTCATTCTTGCCAAATGCCTATTTTATTTCATGGTTCATGTTTGCGTGCAACCCTAATGCTTTAAACTTGGTTGTAAGGTCATCAACTCTGATATTGATGTCACTCAACCTAGTTTGCATTTGCCCCTCTAAAGCTGCTATCATTAATGAATAATGATTTAGTTGATCTCAAACAACCTGCATCTCCTGATTATTGTTGCGATGTCGCGGTCGCACAAATTAATTACCCTAGCTTAAAACACACAAGATAATATAGAGCAAGTAAGGGGTCGATCCCACGAGGAAGTTTCAAGTCCGATTTTTATGTTGTACGTTATGTAATTGGGGGGTTTGGTTTGTGATTATCTAAACTATGGCAGCAATTAAACTAGCAAACAAAATCAATTAAAACCGAAACTTATCAAGAAAACAAATCTTGGTCACAAGCACACATCCACCTACGGAAATTAGAACCAATCCTTGAAACAAAAAATGCAGTTTATGTTCTGAAATTTTATCTTTTCTTAACGTGATTAATTAACGGATCCGCCATATAACTAATCCTAACCAACAAACAATCAACAACAATCATCAAGCTTAAGAACTAGATAATTTAATGGTCGCTTTAAGAACTAGATAATTTCATCAAGATTAACATACAAGTTGTCCGCAACTTGTGTTAATTTGTTCAAATGTTCTCCCTAAGTTCAATAACGTAGTTCCGCCACAATTATCAAGCTTAGTTGTTTCACAAGTTCATATATCACAACTCCGATTTTGATATTAAACTTAGCAATAGATTGTTAACAACAATAACTTAGAGTCCGCTCTAGTAATCATCAACAACAATCATAGAAAATATGCATAGGAAAACAATCATACTCATTCATAACATAAACTGAAAATAGAAGGAAGAATAAATCTCATGGTCTTGAAATCCGAAGGTTTTTGTGTCTTTGCAACCAAGAAAAGAGCTTAGCCTTGCATAACTATTGAACAACTACTTCTAAAGATTGAAGAGAGCATGATTTTTGGGTTTGTAGAGGAATTTGTGTTTATTCTCTGCTGGCTGCTGCCTCCTTCTGGTCTCCCTCTATTCTGCTGGCTGCTGCCTCCTTCTCTCTTTCTTTTTATATGCTAAGAAACCCTAGTCTCTATTTTACAAAATAGTCCTTCCTTGAGTTGGCAGTTTACATTTAAGTACTTCAATAACTATTTTTCCTAAAAGGAGAAATAGCCTTGCATGAAATATTCAAGCTCTGACTTAGAGGAGCTAAATTGCTGATATAAAAACTTGGATGTCGGTTTAGATGCTTCGGGATGTAATTTGGACTCGTTTCTTCAAGAAACCTGTTTGCTCGCAGAATTCAGTTGTCATCTTTGAAAAATCATATCTCCCTCATATGACATCTTTTGTGGCTGAAATTCTGAGCGTGGATAGGTATTGGAATTAGGAATCCAAGAAAATTGAGTTTGCATCAATTGGACTTCTGTAGCTCCAGATATTAAATTTTGAATGACCAAAGGTCAACACTGGCAGAATACGAGATTTAACTTTGTAGGATGTGATTTCCATGATCTTTCTCTTTGTATTTTTCTTGCATTACATTTCCAGAAATTTATGGATGTTAGATTTTTAGTTCCACTGGAATCACTTCATTTCGATCTTTAGAACTCACGCTCTGCACAAAACATCGACTGAACGTCAAATCTGCCAATTACCTCCAATTTACTCATTCTTGCATCTTTCATCCAAAAGTGCCTTCAAAACATAAAACAAAGAATATCAAGGCATTTTATATATAAAACATGGACAAAAAATTAGGTAGATGTGGGTGAAACTATCGAATAATATGGTTACATCAATCATCATCACAGAGATTGTTGTGGCCAACTACTCCACAATTCTCTTCACGATTTGCCATTGATCCGGATGTTGACCCGCTCTAATGCTACCTGACACAACATATAGCGAAGATAAAACTAGAGAAAAATTTCCACCTGACACAGCCTGTATCCCCTGATCATTGTCACGGAGATGGTTCTCTAGCTTTAAGGTTACAAACCAAACTGTAAAGAAATCTAGAGAAATGTTTCCAGTATTTTTATTGAATCTAAATAATACTATTAATCTCTATAAAATAAATTAGACATTTCTATTTATATTTATTTATAAACTGGTGCTTCTACTAATGTTGTATCTACCGATATGGTAAGCAAGCTCAACCTTAAGATGGAAGCATACCCTCATGATCCCTACAACTTGAGGTGGTAGGAAAAGAAGCATGAACATAAAGTAACAAATAGATGTCTTGTTTCATTTTTCTTTGGAAAACAAATAATGGTGTGATGTAATTCATATGGTTGCATGTTATTTGTTTTTTGGTCGTTCATGTAATATGATAGGAAAGTTCAGCATGATGGCATCAAGAATAATTATTGTTTTATGATGCAGTAGTGATTGTTTTAGTTTTTAAGCTTTTAATGTATTTGTTTGTATTTCAACAAGTCAAAAATGTGTCTTACTTATTATTTTCTAGGTTCAAGTCAAAGTTATTTATTTTGATCTTAATTATGTTATTTTGGTTTTTCTCTAGATTTGAAGTGTTGTTTCAAGGGTATAATGATCATTTGTACTATGTACTAAATATCTTTGGTGAAAATTTGAGTAAAAATCTTTAATTTGGTCTTTTGACACCCTATTCAGTTTTATATCTCCTTGCGAATTATAAAATTTAAACTCATAATTTTATATCTTGAAAGTGGTGAGAAAACATATATCTTCAAAGTCATGAGTTAGTTGCATCTATATCTCTATGATTTTATACCTTAAAAAAGCCAGCATAGACTATAATGCATTTATTTGAGTGAATTGTTTCTACGCTATAATCCTATTATCTTTGGTATCATAAGCTATTGACAACATTACTAACATCATATTTTCCGACAGTAATTCCATTGTTATTCGCCAATTTTCCGATAGTGAACTAAAGCTTCTTCTTTTATATATTTCTTTTACACAAACTTTAAGGATTTGTTTCCACGCCCAACTAATAGTCGAGCACTTTTAGTCCAAGATTAGCATGGCATTTAAGATGGTAGAATTAGCAGCAGCTTTAAACTTTGAATTTACATAAAACAATTGTTTTACGGTGAGATTATATAACTATAATTCATTATTTGTTAGTAGAAAAGTAGGAATTCAAACGACATAATGAAAAAATAGGGGGTGCTATGCCTAGAGGAACTCATCATTGTTTTACTTTTGATCGGTTCACTCCTGGGTCAACTCGTTTAATTCATGAATCATGGACCGGATCCAGCCTCTCGCCTATGCCTAGAGGAACTCATCTTTTTAAAACCATGGTCATTAACCCACACAAGCATTAAATTTCATTGTATAAAATTATTATATGGTTGCTTAGGTGCTCCAATTTTCAATTAAATTTCGTTGTATAAAATTAATATTTTGTTACTGTTAAAGAGATTGTATTCTCTTGTGCCTGGAATGAGTGTTTGATGTTGTGATATAAGATGATTTTCAAAAATAATTTTAATATATTAGAATGACTTTTTAGAATTTTTTTAACATCAAAAAATAAAAACTGTTAAAAAACATAAAATAAATATAAATTTAATGCTTTTTGAAATAAAACATAATTTTAAAATATAGGTACCACGATAATGCCTCGGTTCATCCAGAAGCCATGTGTATATGAGTTAGTCTTGCTTGCAATGAAATCATTTGTGATGGTGCTCAATGATTTTACTAGAAAAGCTTCATTAACCACATGATATTTTACACAAAAGCAGCTTAAGATTAAACAAGTTCTCAATGCCCTCCAAAAGTACACATGAGACTATGGAGATCGAATGCATGAGTATACAATTATTGCCACAAACAAGATACAGCAATATAAAGTAACTTGAGTTTATTCCCTACCGGATCTGAGCCCACTTGAAGAGTTTCCAGTAAATTTTCAGTCATTTCCTCTTACCTCATCGGCAATATTTATTGTACGATTGGATGCATTTGGCTGGTGATAAAATGCACCCTTGGTTTCTTTCACATAATGCTACAGTTACCATCACCAATATTAGAGGGTTGAAGATCACTACTAGTTATGCCTGCAACTTGCATTCCCTTTTTAAGGAAGTTAAGCACATTGGTTTGCTTCTGAAATAAAAGATAATACGCAAACATATTAGAGGCTGAGTTCATATTTTTATAAGCAAACACATTTTTATACTTAATATAGTATTTATTTATCAATTAGAAGGAGAGAATATTTGTATTAATGAAAATATGAGGATTCCACTAATTATTATTTTGTCCTGAAAATATAATTAATCTCTTCATCCAGAGAATTAAAGAACTTCAATTAATACGACGATTGGGAATTCAAATGTAAAGCAGAGAAGAAATATAATAATAATAAAAAACATAGCGAGCTTGTAAAGCTCTATACTACAAGAGAAAAAAAATCATTGATTAACCTTTGATTCAGTAGTAATCAATAGCTCTCCTATCTCAAAAGCCATGCCATGCATAGCGTTTAGCTCAAAAGATCCTAACTAGATCCAAATTCAGAATCTTGAAGGAAACTCCATACGTAATGCTCCATGAACAATGAGTTATCAGTGAATTTTGGAAAATATATAGTAATAAATAGTAAAGAAATAATTAAACTGTTTTAGTTTCTAAAATTAATTACCTTTATGGGGGCCGCTTGTATCGGGCTCCTGCTTTGACGTAGTAAAGTATAGTTATCGCAGAAGATGTGCCCATCGTTGTGTCTGAACTTTTTACCACCATAACAATCACAACAAACATCAAAGGTGCTAACTGAATCATCATCATTGAAGAAACACTGAGAGCA
>Ga0325405_1000690_pt1 | contig 32941 bp, 19 predicted proteins | sample PopdelMetagenome_21_FD_205663 | JGI IMG/M metagenome (GOLD analysis project Ga0325405, IMG submission 205663) | Populus deltoides microbial communities from Bellville, Georgia, United States - Xylem-Control-R2 | ecosystem: Host-associated > Plants > Phyllosphere > Stem > Wood/Secondary xylem... | reverse complement strand
CAAGGCTGGTATTGGGCCGGACACATCAACCCCTTGTTCCACATGAATTGGGCTCTTCTTGGACCTGAACTAGATGAATTAAAGGCTGCCCTTCATGCTCCTTAAATGTCCCAAGCCCCTCTAGGTCTATTTTGCTCCATATGTTCTGAACAAGCCCATTCAATGCTTCTTTAAGCTTCTTTGCCCTAGCTCTTGTGATTGGCTCAATTGGCACCTCCAATGGGTTTTTGGCATAATCACGCTTGGTGTTGGGCTGATCCGCATCATCCCCTCTCTCTTCAAAAGGATTCGACCTCGAATCATCTCCTACATCAAACAGAGTAAAATCAGAAACATTAAAGGTAGCACTAACACCATACTCACCTGGCAAATCCACTTTATAAGCATTGTCATTAATCCTCTCAAGGATCTGAAATGGCCCATCTCCTCATGGTTGTAGCTTTGATTTCCTATGGGCCGGAAATCTCTCCTTGCACATATGGTGTCATTATAATGATTCTTATCAATCCAAATGCTAGAACACTCAATCAACAACAAATTCAAAGCAAAGATTAAAGACTAATTAGTCCTAATTGGTTTAGTCCACCCAACCCCGAACATTGTTTGATTTTTTAATCATAAATAAAGTTTCAGAACTCTTTGTTTAGCGTTGTTTGTCTCTATGAAAATATAATACACAGGGCTATAACTTTCATGAGGACACAACACCTAATTTTTTCATCTACATGTCTAAACTCACTCATTATTACAGCATAAGAAATATGTTCAGTACTATATCAGTATGGACCCTTACTCACTGTTTTACTCATATATGGAGTCATACAATTCCAAATATGTCAATACAAGTTCCATTGGAAAGCTAGAATTCATACTTACAACCTTTATAAAGACACCAATTCCAAATTACATCGTTTTAAAGCTCAACATTAACAATTACAGTAGCACCCGAAATCTATCTAGTACTATGCCGGTTTGGACCGTTACTTAGTGTGTTTCTCATATCTAGAGTTATACAAGTCCAAATAAGTCAAGACTAGTTCTTTTTGAAAGCTAACATCCATACCTAGAACTTTTATAAAACACCAACTCCAAATTACATCATATTAAAGCTCAAAATTAACAATTACAGTAGCACCCAAAATCTATCCAGTACTGTGTCGATCTGAACCTTAACTTAGTGTTTTTTTGATATTTGAACTTATACAACTCTAAATAAGTCAAGACTAGTTCCATTTGCTACAACTTTTATAAAAACACCAACTCCAAAATATATCGTTTCCAAGTTGTAATTTCAACTAGAAGTTGGCTAGTAAGACTGACATAATTTTAGTTACATGAGAGATAAATTTAACAAGCACACTAGTTGTTTTTATGCATCACAACATCCATTATCCATACTCCATATTCAAAGAAACTCTCATTTCCTATACATTTTCAAGAACCCTATAATCACAACATTGAGGGGGTTTTCAATTATCCTTTAGTAACTATGAAATTAAAGAGGAAAACTAAAGAATAACATTATTATCAATAATTTCAAGTTCAAATTGAAGAGTTATTACCAATTTCTTCTTCAATTGTTCTTCCTCTTCATCACCTATACTTTTCCCTCAAGTTCCTCTCCTCTAACCAAGCTTTCTAATTTCGGTCTAAATGTGTTTCTCTTATCACAAATCTATTTGCAAGCTTCATTCTTATAATTTGGAAGGATTTCTCAAATGATTTTTGAAGAGAGGCAAGAGAGAAGCCTCTTCCTCTCCTTTTTGCTATTCTCTAGCATGAACAGTAACAGCTACCATGGTTACATTAAGTTTTTTTGGATCAATTACTATTATACTCAAGCTTATCCCCTCCCAATTTTGGTTTATAACATTGACTCGACACTGTGGCTTTATTTTCAAGACCTTCCCAAACTTCGATTGACCTCACATTTTAACCCAAGGTAAAACAATATGTCTTAATACCTTACGTAAAATTTCAGCTCGATCCAACAGTTGGATTGAAAGATACGTTTCATATTGTAAAATTAGACCGTCATAAATTTCATGTCAAAATCTAAATTTCACATACTTTATAATTTAGTTAAATTATCCTGGGTCTCAGATTAATTCTTTGGAAATTTCTAATCATAATTATCATAAATTTTTTCTTAGAGTTTCTTAGCACTTTTAGTCCCAATAACGTGATTGTACGCGAGAATTCTACTGAAATTCAACGCTTCTCACGTAAAGGGTCATACGTTGATTTATTTGACATTTCCTTCTATTATACACATAATATCACCCAATTTAAAAAAATTTCTCCTTCAAATTGTGATTTTTACCTAGTCAGAGAGTTTTTGTGATTTATCGTTAGTTGATATTTCGCATAATAGTTTATTACTTTATCTTATCTGAATTTTATATCAATCTCCCGAAAATATTCATCTTAATTCATAAGATTATTTTTCTCTAATTTATCATTTTTCAAATAATAGTTAACCTATTTAACCCAGATTTATCTATTTTTGACTTGGAATTTACACCGGTAGTGTTGGAGGCGTGTGGTACATGCACCACCACTATTCCAGCAACACTTTTGACCCATTTTCAGTTAATTCTTGGACACGCTAAACACCTCGGAAGGTCGATCTATAAACTCAAATTATTTTTTTGACAATTGTTATAACATTGTGAAGTTTGAGACAAATTGTTTATTATTGTGTATATTTTTCTACCGTTTGGATATTATTTGATTTAAATTCATATGTCATTTTTTGTTCGATAATTTGCATTGAATTGTGAGTTTTTTTTTTTGGTTGTGATTGCTTTTTAGACATTAAATGTTGGTTCATGATTTATGCTTGGGTATATGTTAATTTATTTGAATTAACATGAAGTTTGAATGAAGTTTGTGAAATTAATAAGATTTGTGTGGATATTTGGCGTTGTTTGGTTTTTAATTAATGAACGATAATTTGTTTTGAATTGATATCATGGTTAAAGTACCTTTATAAAAATATTTTATTTGCGTCTTGCCAAATACATCCTTTGTCAGTTTTTAATAATTTAAGTGTTCAGAACACAATTTTGCAATCAATTTTGATTTCCCTACATTCTTACCCCTCCTGTATTTGATATTTGGAATTGTGACCTATGCGCAAGGTGGTTTTTTGATGTTAAATGAATCGGTACCCTTCCATAAAAAATAAGAGCAAAAAATCTTTCTTTTTAAAAATATAATTTTTATTGCGTATTGTCAAGTCTCTTAAAAAATAAAAAATCATATCTTTGTTTTAAAAAATAAAGTACATGGTGTGTTTTCGTATTTTTATACAAAATTCAAAAAATATATATTTGCATGCATTCTGAATTTAATCATCAATTTATTAAAGTCATGAGAACTTGGCTTACATTTCAAAAATACAAAAAAAATATTTTGTTCTTTTTAATATGTGGTATTACGAACTTATATGTAAGATGTATTCTCGATATTAAATTAAAAAACACCAAAAACATTATTTTTTCCTGTTAGTATCTGAGATTATGAACTTATATGTAAGATGTATTCCAACATCAAATAGAAAAGATAGTTTTTTTATTTTTATATTGGCATTAGAATAATTAGGTTTTTTAATCCAATAAGATAAGATCCTCTTTACTGAGAAGAACTTTTCTTCAACCATAAACAAACCAACAGTTAGAAAACACAATATTTTTTTAGTTTATATTAGACAGATAAACAATGCAGCTTACCTCAAGTAAGATGTATTAGGGGTGCTAATACATTTTATTTATGCAATCAGTCTCATTTTCCAGACTCTGAGACCAATTAAGGTTCATAGAAACCAAAATATTAGGTGGCGACTCCCATTCCCTCTTTTTTACTGATAAAGGATAAGAATTCCATGTTTTTTCCTCCCATACCATTCCCGACTATCCCAACCCGGGAGGATAATCGCCACACACGTGTATCAATAATAACCAATTTTATCTTTACATTGACAGTCAATGGTCAGCCTGACTTGTGACCCTAGCCTTGCCTCAGGTCAACTTCTTAGTCAAGTTTTAAAACTATAATAATAATCATTTTAATCCTTACATAGACCCAAATCAATTTGGGTTAACTCTTGTGAAGAATTGAACAAGTTTGTCCTACTTTTCTTAGTGAGACAAATGTTTTTAAACAGCCTTAGAGATGATGAAAAATAATTTTTATATTGTTCAAAGATAGTCAAACAACTTCACAAAAAAATTATCCTCTCTATTCCATCATTTTCTAATATACAAAGAATACCTTGGTGGGGATTGTGTGGCCTTGAATGCAATTATAGCATTGCAATTTAGAAGTTTTGAATGTCAAGTTCTTTTAACTATTTTTTTTTTTTAATTTAATCTGTCTTTTGTTACACAAGCACAATCTCTAGAGGACTTAAAAGAAAGACAATGCAGATACTTTCCAGCCCTATGCCAGAATGTTCTTCTGGTTTGCGGCTTCTTATTTTTTCTCTTGAAATGTAGCTTAAATAGTCTTTGCAGAAACTTCTGCTCAGATTGAAATCTTTTGTATGAGACTTGGAATTCTCAATAATCGATGGATGAACTTTCTCTTCTCTCAGTAGCCTGAGCAAGATAGACAACAAATTCTGCTGGAAATGGTCGACTCTGATATAGCTAACATTCTAATGATTCAGAGGTTGACATCGAAAATCTGTTCAAGTGATGGAAGGAAGCAAATGCTTTGCCAAGTTTAGACATGGTGCTGTTTTTCCCAATTCTGCTTGCTGCTTGATGTCCCCGTCGGTGGTATAATGGAATTTCTTTCTCTAATTCACTGCATATTTGACACTCGTAGCATTAATTGGACTGGTTCTCTTCTTTGAAAAAATGCTCTTTAATTTCCAGCAGCAGGTAGGAACATCAGTTTCTCGGTTTGTCATTATATTAAAAGGACCATCTGATTCTGCTGCGTGCTTTTCTTTCCCATAAGTTACCTTATCTTTCTTATGTTATGCATATTTATAGAAGAAAATGTAACAAGGGAGAGAAGAGAATCATATTCATTGGGCTCACATGTTCTTGCTCGCTTTAGTTTTCAAGCAGGGCATGTAGTCCTCGTATTTTATTTTATTTTTGGTGAATTTAATCAACACGGAAATTCTCAAAACAAGATTTTGGTTTTACCCACCATGTTGATTTTACTGATCACTTCACTTAAGAAATCTATTAATTTTAACTTTACTTCTTATCTGCTCTAAACTGGATTGGAAATCTTCTATGTTTTGCTTATACATTTGCTAAGCCTCGAGAGGAACCTCTTCCTTGGAAGGGACTGAACTTTTGCAGGCCTAATCCATTCCGTTTTAGTATCCTAAACTGGTGGGGTTAGTGCCTTGTATTTGGAGCAGAAGTGACTGAACATAACCATGTGAAAATATTTGTGATAACACAAAAATATGCATTAATTACATTGCTGGTGGTAGACATCAGTTGTCTTCAGCAACATTAAGACAAGCTTTTCAAGACAGCTGAGATGGAAAAAAAAATGCGAGAGGAAGTAGGAAGGAAAGCATGGTGGAACTTGGACGTAGACTGCAATACTCTTAACATATATATATTTATACTAGTCCAAGGATAATTCCAGAAACCTAAAGATAACCACATCATTAATGTTTTACATATATGAACCTAGAACTACTAACTAATACCTTCAAAAGTAATTCCAACAAGTCGTAAACAAAGGTAGTCACACACTCATCACACAATTCAGACAGGCAAGACTAGTCACTTATCCTCATCCAAATAGTGAGACACCTTGAAAAAGAATTGCATCAGCAAGAACCTGATTAGCAGCCTGAGAAGGATGGACACTGTCCCAAAACACAAACTGAGTGGCATTGGGGCAAGTTCCTGGCAACCTTGGATTGCACAATACTGATATTTTCCCAGCAGTCCTCGTCTGGCAGCATCCTCTTCTTGCTTCGACAAAACCTACCAAACATTATAGGAAAAAAAAAAGAGGTCAGAATTCATCTTTATAGTCATAATTCAAATTACCCTAAAGGTTTAAGATGTTCATGAGAAAGGTTAGGACCATAAGTTAGAGGAGATTTACCAGATCCTCCAATGGCTTGTAGATATCGAAGACAACTATCTTTAGACCCGGAAGTTGCTTTCGGAGATTATCTGCAGCTAAGTTGAGATTTTTATTAAAATACCGTGCAACAGTATTGACCCAGGAGACAGTCATTTCCACGATATCCGAAAAAGTTTTGGGCTTCAGGAACGCAACCCAATGGCGGGAGTGAAGTTACCCCAAGTTTCCATGCCCCCGAATTATACAGGTCCTGCTTGTATATAAACAAGTCAAAAATTCAGTGAAGACGAAGACTGTCATAAATATGCCCCACCAAAGTGGGGTCCTTGGAAAGAGAGTCCGGAGAACGTAGTCCTTCAGAAAAGTTTTCGTGAACAGAACCCTCTCAAGACCCTAACCTGAAATCTTCCAGATTGCGATTTCAAGTCCAAGATTTCTACCATTGCAACACCAATATTGGCCTTTAAAAGAAAATTAGAGACAATGTTAAACAGTAAGATACCTTAACAAAGCTTGAGAATGTAGTGGCAAGGTATGAGGAATACTGATCGGGAGTGTAAACTTTGTTTACAGAAGGGTTGACATAGTATTTCTGAAAGAAATCAGCGGTGCCTGCACTCAAGATGTATAATGCGTCTTTGATGATTGATGCTGCTTTTCTACCACCAGCCACCTTCACTAATTTAGTCTGATACTCCTTGAAGTGCTTTAACTGCAGGGGCAATGGAATTGCATTCTACAAAAAATAAATAAATAAAAGTGATTTTGCATGCTTTTTTAGTTTTGTGAGGTTTAAAGTACGGGTATAAACAATTTATAGCTGTTAGCTTACATTCAGAAAGGCAGTTTTATCATCATACCCAGATGCTGCCGATGCAAAGTTGACTCCAATAAGAAGGTTTTTTCCTGATGCTTCTGGGCTGAGATATGCTGGTGCATAAGTCTTAAATCCTAAAGCTTCAGCTGCATACAGAAATTGACCCAGATTTTTTAGAATATATTTCATATATAGGCAAGTGAACCTGAATACATAGGACAAGCCAATCTCTTGAATTTGCTATTTTGCACTTGCCGGTGATGTCAATAGTTAATTTTCCATTGCAAAACCTCCCTGTGGGCTTATGATTGCCAAAATCTCTTCCATAAGGAGGGTAATTGGCCTTGAAAATTGTGGATAGATGGTTATTATTGCCAACATCCACCGATGAGTCACCGAATGATATGATGGCTGGAAAAAGAGTATCTTGAGCATAGCCACCACTGACCAATGCTAAAGCTAAAGCTGAAGCTAAAACAATGGCTTTTCTATAGAAACTATCCGTTTAGCTGTAGCAAACGAGAGGATTGGTGCTATATGAGGCGCTACAATGGAAATCCAAGAGACTCAATTGAACAAATCTTTCAACAAATTAAGATCTTATATAGATCTCTTCCAGTAAATTAATCATCCAGACATGGTGATCTGTACCATTCGTCGAGTAATATATTATTATTATGTCATGAGTAAGGGAGTTAATGAGTTTACGGGTATTGTATTCTAAATTTTTAAATTCAAACAGTGTATACAAATTAAAAATAAAAATGAAATCCATTTATTTTAAAAATTAAGATTTTTTTTATAATTTAATCTCTAACATAAACTTTTTCATATTAAATATTAACATATTTTAAATAAATTATGAGTAAATAAAAAATTAAATTAAAAAAACTATTGATTGACATATTTTGATGAAATTCAAAACTCTTTAAAAGAATTTTGTTATACAAACAAGATTTTTCATGGTGTTTATAAAGTATAAAGTTGATAAGTTAAAAATAAAATTCACAATGGACTAAAGTTTTTAGATAGGAGATGCTCTCACGAACTTAAATTTGAATTTATTATAAAATATTATTTTAGACTAGAAAATTTTTTTTCCAACTAAAATTTAGACTTGGATATTATAAATGAAGAATTATTTTTTCTAACTCACTGGTTTGTCCAATCCAAGACAGAAAGAATCTTATCTATTTTCTAGAAATTTTTCAACACTACGTAAACAAATTATGAGTAATTAAAGTTGTTTGTTATTGGTGGAAGTTCATCAGCTTTTGATTCCTAAACTTTTCTATAAAAAGAGAAAGAATAAAAGTGTTTGTGGTTGATTATTTTTGCATTGTTTTAACAAAATTTGTCACTTTTATTCACTTTATTTTTCAACATTGTTTTTTTTATTTTAAACCTCTGATTCCTCTCTATATTTTCATCTAATCAAGAGTTTAAATTCAATCCTCATAACAGACTTAAGTAATATTTTCTTGATTCATTGGACATTGTCTAGAAATACACTTATACAAGGTGGTATTATTGGGATCCTGGTATATTTATTGAAGAAAGTTTTATTGCACGATGACAAAAGATGATCCTTGATAATGACAAATCGAGAATAACAAATCGTATCAATTTTTAAAGTGTTTCAACAAGTATTGTTTTTTGATTTTGTGTTAATTCTTACAAAGATATATGTATAAATAATATGCATACTAGGTTTGTATTTCAATATTTTATTTAAATTTATTTATTTTCTTAGTAAATGTACTAAATTTATTAAGATAACAAATTTACCATGATCTTATAAATTGCAAAATTATAAACTAAATATACATGCTAATTTGTCTAATTTTATTTGCCAATTTTGGACAACAACATATATTGTCAGTTTTTCATATTATGAGTTTATTTGTTTTTACGTTTTAAAAGCGTTTTTAAAAAAATTTAAATTTTTATTTATCTTTTTCTTTACTTTAAATTAATTTATTTTATTTTTTAAAATTATTTTGATATGATGATGTTAAAAATAAAAAAATATTATTTTGATGCATTTCAAAATAAAAAACACTTTAAAAATCATCATTATTTCAATATTTTAATGCATTTCTGGTGTAAACCTTGCAATGTACTTTTTTTATATTAAAAAAATCATAAAAGAATAAGAAAGAGATAAAAAAGTTTAACTATAAACAAAAAATGATAAAATAATACAACCAAATAAATAATTGTTTTTAAAAAAGTAAAATTCTACCACTTTTGTCTTTCTTTAATTTAAAATTACATGTATATTAATTAAAAATTATAAACAAAAAATAATGAAAATGAGTGAAATCGAAAAACGTGAAGCCCCACCAATTTTACAATAATAAAATTTAATATTACTGATTTTTAATTATTTAATTTAATTTTGTATAATAAATATATATTAATTTATTAAATCATATAATTTTATAAGTTAACTTTGGTAACTACTCTCTTTACTATTACACTTTCAACTCTGTAATAAGATATAAATTATAAAATTTCAACCACTAGCATGACAAATCCTCATCTTCAAACCACTATCTTTATAACAAATTTAAATAGTAATTAAAGAACCTTAAAACTCATACAAAAAAATGGATTTTTTTAGCCAATTACATAAGAATTTGGGTTTGTGATTTGTGAAAGTTTGGTTTTCATTAAAAAAAAAATGGGAGAGAGAATTTTGAATATTTTTTCAATTTAATTTGTTTTTTGATTTCTTTTCTTAATTGAATTGATTATATTATTAATTTTATGTTGTTATTAATTTTATTCTTAATTTCTAAAATGATTAATTACAGTGAGGGGATTGAATAATTGGTAGGACTTAATTTTTTAATTTTATTTTCTTTCTTTCATTTTTTGACATTTTTAATTCTTTATTTATTTCTTAGTTCTTATGACTTTATCACATATAAAAGAACATATTCTAAAATATATTCCAATGTTAACATTTAAATAACATCTTTAGTGATAAAGAAACTATAAAATGACTAGATAAAGAATGTGTTTTGTTTATAAAAGGCACCGCGTGCTGCACCTTTTAAATAAATATTCTTTAAATAGTTAGATACGATGAATAAACGAAATCCAACTATATTTTTGTCAATCCAACTGTATTTTTGTCCATAAATTATTAGTTGAAGTCTAATTAAAACTAGTATATTGACCCGTGCTTCGCAGCGGGTCAATGATAATTTTTTTAATCTAAAAACAATCTTAAAAGTATAAAAAAATATTTTAAGTGTTTTGGGTCTCAATAGCTTTGGGTCTAGCGATAATTCTAAATCCCATACCATTAGTCTGGCGGCCAAGTCATACATAATAATATTGAATCTGGCGGCTATTTTGAACCTAATAACATTGGGTTTGACAGCAATTATAAACGCAAGACATTAGATTTGACGGTCAAGTAAGATTTAATAGTCTTGGGTCTGGTAGCTATTCCAAACCCAAGACCTTGGGTGTGGCGACCAAGTCAAATTCTATAGCATTGGGTCTGCCGCCAATTCAAGACCCAAGACCATGGGGTTGGCGGCCATGCCTAATTAGTTTCTTATAATTTTTTTTATAAAAAAACATTTAAAGTACCCTTGAAGTATCCTAAATTGAAATTCTAATTAATTTTTTTTATGTTTTATAAAAATAAATATTTAAACTATCCTTGAAGTATTCTAAATAGAAATTCTAATTGATTTTTTAAAATTTTTTTTATTTTTTATTAAAATAAAATTTAAACTATCCTTGAAGTATTCTAAACATAAATCCTGATTAATTTTTTTATAAATAATTTTTTTATTTTATACAAAAAACATTTAAACTATCGTAAAAGTATCCTAAATAAAAATCCTAATTAATTTTTTATTTTATTTTTCCTATTTTTTTATAAAATAACATTTAAACTATTATTGTATCCTAAATAGAAATCCTAATTATTGTTTTATAAATTATTTTTATTTTAAAAAACATTTAAATTATCATTGAAGTAACCTAAACTAGAATCATAATTTATTTATTTTTATAAATTATTTTTATTTTTTTATAAAAAATTATTTAAACTATCCTTAAAGTATCCTAGACAGAAATTCTAATTATTTTTTTATTTTTTATAAAAACATTTAAACCATTTTTGAAATAACCTAAATAAAAATTTTAATTTATATTTTTTTTTATAAAAAACATCATGCACGATAACATGACAAATTTCTTAAAGTAACCTAAACCTTTTGTATTCTTCATAATTTGTTTCCAAAAACAAATTAAATAATTTTTTTGAGACTTCTAATATGGATTGAAAATGAATTTCACTTTTATTTTTCTCGTGTGAGAAAGTATTTACTATTTAAATTATAAATTTGATTAAAAAGAACTTAAAGGATAAAGGAAAAAATTCTTAAACTACCATGGTTCATTTAATTCACAAATTTAACCAATATAATAATAATAATAATAATAATAATAATAATAATAATAGGATCAATAAATTGTTTTGTATTAAAAAAAAAGTTTGGACCAACACAACTATTCATTTATGCCCAAAAAGTGGATGAATGTTTGGTGTACAAAATATTTTGGAGTAACCTGCAAAAATTGTTTAGATATTTAATAAGTAGATGTAATGCATTGCCTTTAAAAGTAACATTTCATTGTTCATTTTTAGAAATTTGAATATATTCACAATCTTATTGTTAAATATATTTTAAAGTATTTTTAGTTTTAAAAAATATCATGTTAATATTTTATTATTATTTTGACTCTTGGATTTAGTTGCCAAGCCAAACCTAATAACCCTAGGTCTAATGGTTATGCCAGACTCAAGACAGTTAGGATCTAGTGATCATGTCTAATCCATGTCTTTTGGATTTAGCGGCCGAGCCATACTCAATAGTATTGGATCTGACAGCCATCTTAAATCCAACTATTTTTAGCATAAAAAAATAGTAAAGACAACGTCTTTATGGTGCTATAGTATAGTTCACAGTGCAAATACTTTATACGTATAATATGATTTACAATGCAATAAATTTATATCTACAGTACATTTACAATGTTTTTTCTACATATTTTAAAGTATAGCATATCGGACCGACCTGTTTATAGTAATTTTTACCTGTCTCTATCATATGGAGGTGTGATATTTTTTGTTGTTCATCCATGCTAATGTGGCTGTACATTTCAATAATTCTTTGGCTGTGCTTTTAGTTTGATTGGTTGGTGAGTGTCCTATCATTTTGCATTAAATGTACACCTACTTGTTATGTCCTGGGTTATTTTTTCTTGCAATGTTGTGAGCCTTTTGGTTGTTGTCAGTGGGTGGGGGTGCCATGCCCTTTATAATTGTTAATGCACGTAGCATCAAACTTTTGTTTAGCAAGGATTTTTCAACAATTATCTCTCTTACGTATTTTTCACTATCATATGAAGCAAAAGGTGAAAAATAATGTTAGACTATTATGTTATTTATTTTTATTATTTTAAACCTAATTTTAATTAGTTTGAGCTTTATTTAAATTTGGTGCATGTCTGATCCATTAGTTTCAGAGTTTACATACAAGTGAGATGTAAGAATTTTATTCAGTTTTTACAATAATAACAAAATTGTTGCATATTGTGTGTGTGATTCCTATACTTTTGTTTTTTTATTGAACTATTCAAACCTATCAAAGAATTGATCAATCTTCATGACATTTTCTATACTTCTCATTTGCATCTCGATATTGGTGTATGGTGGGGGTGGTCTTCTTTATAGTCATGGTTCTTTAGGACAAAGTTCCTACTAGGTCAAGCTCAAATTCAAACTTAATCTTAACTTTCTTAGGAGGAATCACAATAGCACATGAAATCTGCCCAATATTTGGAGTTTTACAATCAGAATTAAACAACATTAGTTTCATTTGAAAGTTAACACTTATATGCATAATTTTCATGAAGAAACCTATTCCAAATTCCGTTATTTTCAAATTCTAATTTCTGTTTGAAGTCAGGTGATAAATCTGTTCGGAATTTCAGCTTCATGGAGAACATAAATTTAACAAGCAACTAGATCTCATACATCACATAATCATTCAAAGTAATTTTCTTACATGTCTTGCAATATAATCCAGATGTTATTATTAATGCAACATAACAACACTTTCTAAAATAACACAAATACCATATCAATCTAAAAGAATGCCACGTATTCATTCATGGATGGATTCTCTGGCTATAACCATATTAGAATGACAGAAGAAGAAAAAGAGAAGACCATATTTATCAGACAAAGAGAAGACCACCTTTATCATGTCTTAGGAAACATTCTACTATAAAGTGATGCCGCTTGGATTGAAGAATGTCGGGGCTAGGTCACTCTGTTTCACGATATGATGCACCGAGAAGTTGAGGTCTATGTGGATGATATACTTGTAAAACCTTAAAAAAAAAGATCACATTTAAGTGTTGAGAAGACTATTTAAGAGGCTATGAAAATACCAGATAAAACTGAATCCTACAAAATGCTCACTCGGGGTAAGGACGATAAAACTGCTAAGTTTTATATTAAGTGGTCGAGGAATAGAAATTGATCCAGATAAAGCTAAAGCGATCTTAGGAAATACCTACCTTGGATTGTCAATCTTGGTTCTTGATTGAACTTTCAACTCTTCAAAGAATTAACTAATCTTTGTTGTGAATTTATATTATTTTTGCTCATCTCTAGGTGTAGGCGTTGTGATTGGGTTAGTTTATAGTCTTGTTGCCCTGGAGCAGGTCTTCCATTGTGATAAGCTCATCATATTTTCAGCAAACTTGGATTAGATAGATCTTGGGCTCGCGAATTCTATTCAATTCCGCTAAGGTTTGCATCAAGCAAGCCATTTACTACTCAACTAAAAAATTCAATGATTGTGAGTCTAAGTACATAACAATTGAAAGACTATGTTGTGCTTTGGTGTGGAGCACAAAAAGACTCAAACAGTATATGTTGTACTACACAACTTGGTTAATCTCAAAGTTGGATCTGCTGAAGTACATCTGCAAAAAGCCTCACCTGTCAAGTAGAATTGCAAGGTAGCAAATGTTGTTAGCAGTATATGACATTGTCTTTATAACAAAGAAAGCTATGAAAAAAAATGTGATTGCCGACCATCTTGTAGATCATACGGTGAAAGACTACGGACCCTATTTCAGTAAGGTTATAGTTTGAATGTACTAATAACACGATCGAGTATGAGGCCCGCATCATCAATCTAGAAGCTACTTTAGAACTCAAAGTTAAGAAGCTTAAAGTCTTTGGGGATTCCTTGCTAATTATCTGCCAAGTAAAAGGAGAGTGACAAATCAAGGATAAGAAGTTGAAGCCATATCAAAACTATCTCCTAAAGTTAGCTAATGAATTTGAAGAGATCAAATCCACTCACATAAGCAGAGATAAGAATCAATTTGTTGATGTTTTGGCAATCCTAGCTTTAATGGCACAAGTTGTTACTGGGAGTAGGATCTAACCAATAGATATCAAAGTCAGAAACCTTAAAGCTCACTACTGGACAATTAAAGAATCATTAGACGAGAAACCATGGTACAATGACATTAAGAGGTTTCTCTGGCACCAAGAATACCCTCAAGAAGTTTCTGAGATAGATGAGAAGACTTTCAGGAGAATAGAGATGAACTTTTACTTGGATGAAAAAATCTTATATAAAAGGTCATTCGATGGGACTCTGCTTAGGAATTTGAATGAGAATTAGATTGAGCAAGCCTTGAAAAAGGTTCACGAGGAGATCTGTGCCATCCATGCTAATGGTCATACGATGGCTAGACAATGCAAATATTAGGGTATTTCTAGTTGACCATGGAGAGAGAGTGTTCAGATTATGTCAAAAAGTTTTATAAGTGTCAGATATGTGGTAATAAAATAAATGCACCTCTTACACCGTTATTCAATATGACCTCGCCATAGCTGTTTTATATATGGGGTTTGGATGTTATAGGGTTAATCAATCCCAAAGTGAGTAACATGCACATATTCATTCTGATGGACATCAACTACTTCACTAAATGGGTAGAAGCCCATTCTTATACCCATGTAACACATAAAATAGTTAAGAGATTCATTGAGAAGGATTTGGTATGTCGTTATGGTTTGCAAGCAAGATTGGTAACTAATAACGCTTAGAATTTCAATGGAAAGTTAATTGTTGAACTCTGCACCAAATGGATGATTAAACATCTCAACTCTTCCCCTTACAAACCGAAAATGAATAAAGCGGTCGAGGCAATTAATAAGAATCTCAAAAAGATCATTTAGAAAATGGTGGTCAACTACAAAGATTGACATAAGATACTCTCATACACACTTCATGTATGCCATATCACAATCAGAACTTCCACAAATACAACCTCGTATTCTTTGGTATATGGGATGAAGGCAGTTATGTCTTTAGAAACAGAGATTCTATCACTATAAATACTGAAAGATGCAGAGTTGGATGTATCAGAGTGGGTAATATTAAGATTTAAACAGTTAAATTTATTGATGAAAAGAGACTAGCAGCCATTTGCCACCACCAGTTATACCAAAGCAAAATGGCAAAAGCATATAATAGAAAGGTCAGGCCAAGGGTGTTTAAGGAAAGAGATCTGGTGTTGAAAAAGATCTTACTAGTATTATGAGAAGATTAGAGTAAGTGGATGCCAAACTATGAGGGACCATATATGATGAGAAAGGATTTTTCAAGAGGAGGCTTAATTCTGACCAATATGGACGAAAAAGATCTACCTAGACCTATAAACTCTAATGTTGTAAAGAAATATTATGCCTAATGTATCATTCCTATCAATCAATAAAATTGAAGTTTGACCAAGATTTCTTTAGTGTGTTTCTCTTTTTCTTTAAAAACTGTGCATGATCTTATGTTTTCATAAAAACCTTTGGAAAATTAAAGTTTTAGTACAAAAACAAAAGCCAAATTGGTGTTTGTTTTAGTAAAGAAGTTTTGAGAATTCAAGTGATTCTATTGAAAGGTGATCTTACACCCAAAAACAAAACCTAAAAAATAATCGAACAACCTACATAATAAAACTAAGGTTTAAGCTGAACAAATAATTTCACAAGAAAAAGCAAATCTTACCGATCCTAAACGCACGCATTTAAAATAAGGAAAGATAATTTTTTATCATCATTTCACAACTCTAGAATATGCATTGCAGTCCTTATTGAGCTGGGTGAGTCTCTCTTGAGAAAAATAACCCCAACTAAGATCACACCCTATATAAGAATCAAATAAAAGTAATCCAAATTTTTTAAAAAATCATCAATGATTAAAAGAGCCAAAACCAAGCTGGGCGGCATGAAAGAATCCAAAGTATCTAAAATTTTTAAGCATACAACAAAAAATGACTAATATGATGATGCTCAAAACCAAATGAAGAAAACAAAGAGAAAAAGCCCAAATCTAACACAATAGGGCATAATGGACCAAAAAAGATCAGGAAATAAACATTAGCGATTCTTAATCTTAAAATCCCTTAAACACTTTTTGAGCCAATGAATATCATTTTTCTTCATGACAAAGAGCCAAAGCCTACGTTACGTGCCCAATCAAGTCCCCTTTTTTTTTTTATCAAAGGCAGGCAATTTGGATTGATAGATGATGCTTTCCTATGTGAAACAAACTCCATTATTCATAAAATAAATGCTCTGGAGATTGATTCTTTAAAACCTTCAAGTTAAAGCGTGAACCATCTTGACCAACAGGACATGAAACAAATATAACTTCATAGTTTCAAGAACATAAAATTTCTTAAAGACCTGACAATGGGAATTGCTTGAACTCCTTTTAGAATAAATTTGATTTAAACCAGCGTTGAAATAACTTTTGTACTTGGAATGGCTTTGCAGTTCCAAAACTTTACAAGAAAGCGATCCTTGTAAATAACCAACCTCGTCCTGCATGACTTCATCCCTATAAAAAGCCTAGAACACTTGAGGACATGATCAAGTTAGAGCAATCCAATAAACATAATAGGATTGGCTCAGGATTCCCTTTCTAAGAAGACAAAGGATGTTGAATAAAAATGAAGACAAAGGTCTTTAAGCAGGGAGCATAAAGACACAATCTAAATATCTGTTATTTCTAGAGGTCAAGAGCACGAGTGATGGCGAGTAAACAGAAGCAGAAGGATACTAGAGTTAATTGATAGAGACCTAACTCTAGAAAAGGAAGTCTGTGGAGAAAAAGGGACCTATATTTCTTAGGTAAGTATACATACATCATAATGCATTGTACCTGAGTTATTATTGAAGAAACTAATGAAAATAATCTTTAATGGTTAGTAGTTTACCAATTGTATATTTTTAAGTGTACCTTTGAGCCCTCAACCATCTCAGATAAGGTGCTTTTTAGCTCTATTTCTCACCATTTTCAGAGCGTCTTTGAACCCTCAATCATCTAAAATAAGTCGCTTTGTAGTCCTATTTCTCTTTTGAGAGCACCTTCAAGCACTCAATCTAGATAGTGCGTTTTCTATCTCCATCTTCTTTTCCTTCGTATGGCATTTTCTAGTCCTCACATATCAGATAATACGCTTTTTAGCACTATCTTTTTTCTTTTAAGTGTGTATTTGAGCTTTTATCTTTTGGGTAGTGTGTTTTTTAACCCTATCATGTCATCCTTTCAAGGCATCTAGCCAGATCTTTTTGCTAGGTAAGTTGTATTTTTCCACCTGGACAAGTCGCCCATTACAATAAAATCACTTTGAAAAATCATTTTTCATCTAGGCATGTCGCCCATTATAATCAGACTACTTTGAAAATCTTATATTTCCCACTTCAACAGGTCGTCCATTATAATCAAATCGTTTTGAAAAATCTTTGCATTTTTCACTTGCACAAGTCATCCATTACAATTTAACAATTTTTAAATTTTTAAATTTTACCAATAAGCAAGTTGCCTAGTATAACTATAACACTTCAAAAAAAAAAAAGTCTTTCACTTTTTCAAACTATAATTTTGGATGGGACCAGGAGTCTAATTGTACTCTATTTTACCCAAAACTGAATAGATAATGCAAATTCAAGGTCAAGTTACGTGATTATTGAATAAATCTGAATAAAAATTAAGCCTAATGACATAATTAGATATTTAATAGGTCAATTTGATTTAATCATGAGCCAAATTAAAGTTTCATTATGTCTAAGATATAATTTGGGTACAATTGAAGGATTTAATTAGGTGCAAGGGCTTAATTATACTTTAAATGAGTCAAACTAATTTTATATAGGGCTTAATTGGTGAAACATTAAGTTTGGGAGCCTAATTTAGGCTTAATTGAGAAGATTGAATTTTTAAGAGACCAAATTTAATTTTTACCAAGTCAATTGGTTTAAATCAGGGGTAAAATCACAAGAAAATTAAAGTTTTAGGGTCAATTAAGGGCTAAATTGAAGAAATTTGCAGTTAAGGACCTTTATGTAAAAGGCGTCGAACTATAAAAACAAAATTGGATGAAATCAGGAGTGAATATGAAGAAAATTGAAAGTTTAATGGTGAACTGAGGATTAATCCGCATAAATCCAAGACCAAGGACCCAAATGAAAAAGACGCTATATTCCGGGGCTGAAATTCAAGCTCTTTAAGGGCAAAATTGAACAAAATTAGAAGTTTGAAGTCAATCAAGGGTGTAAGTAAGAGAAATCATAAATCGAAGGACTAAAATAAACTTTACAGAAATGATATTGTTTTTGGGTTACTGTTTATTTTTTTCTTCAGATTTTCACCCGAAAAGACTACTTAAGGGGCTACCTTCTTAAAGCATTTAGTACTTTATCTTTCCACTAAATTTGACAGAGCATGCATGTAAACGATTGCCTGACATTTAACTACACCCCAGTATAATCCGTTCTGGTCGATTGACGCCACAGCGGCTGTAGCACTGCCCTAAAGTAGTTAACCCAACCACTTTCTGCACTAAATCTTCCAGGCTATGATGGCATCTTTGGGCCAATGGTTGAGATCTTTCAGGGTCGAATCAAGGGCCAAGATTTAACACCATTAAAGAAAAAATATCCATCTTCCATCCCTTATATATAGGGGTGGATTCCATGACCCAAGGAAAGAGAAAATTAGGTGCAAAGTTAGGAGAAAATCATCTCCTTCACCTTTTTTCTTTGTAAATTTCCTCTCTCTCTCTCTCTCTCTCTCTCTCTCTCTATTCTTACCACCTTTTCAGCCCCCACAACTTCAAAACCACCGTGAACAACAACAACATAACCTCCTTCACTAATAGCTTCTCTCTCTGCTCTACAAGCTTCTTGTCTTTCTTTCCACCATAAAATTTCTTCCTCCCTCAGCAGCTAATGTCATCCACCATTTCCTTCATCAATGCCTTCACAACCATTCGCTGGACCTCCTCATCACAACTAAAGCCCCCTACACCAGGAAATCCTCTACCTCACTCCCCAAGTTTTGCATGCAAGATGTGAATTAATTAATGTCCTGCAATTGTTAGCTTTCGCTAGCAGCTAAAGGTCTGGGCTAAGCTCATTTGGACCAAGCCCCAATGACTAGGCCAGGTCCACCTCACCTAAAAAAAAGAAAGGTCAGGCAAGCTTGTTGGGTCGTTGTCATCCCAACCAAGATGCCCAAGCCAACCTATAAATAAGATAGGGGAATAGATTTGTTGTGCCACTGTTGTCCCAACCCAACCAGGCTAGGCTGGCCCAGCCTAATATATTTAATAATAATATAATAAAAAAATTATAAAAATTTAAAGAGAAAACAAAAAATTTTAAGGTTAAATTTAAAAATATTTGTGATTTTCTCGTATGTTTTCCCAATAATTTTTTATAATATCAGGCTGTGGACTTACATTCTAAGATATAGATCCAGTATTAAAATACCCGATTTTCTCCAAAACATTTCTAAATTGAAAAAAAATCTAAATTTTTTAAAATGAATTTCCTCTTTCAAAACAAAAATAAAATAAAATAAAAAATATTTTGTTTTAATGCATACAACTGAATCCTAAAAGTTTTCCAAATATGTTTTCATTAAAAAAAAATTGTATTTTTCTCATATTATAAAAATGCAAAGAAAAACAATGATATAGCTAAAATGTCAAAAACCCTTCACCAATCATTTTGTTCATTTTATATTAGGGTTTAGATGTAGACTTTAATATGTAGGGGGTGTAAAACTGCATAGTAGAGTATATCTTCAGGTATTAAAGATATAAAAAAATAAATACGATGCTAAAATTTTTACCTTAAAATGGTTAGGATTTAACCCGATAAGGTAGAGACTTCCTCATAAAGAGAGATCTGTCTTGAATTTTAAATGAAACCAACAAATAGAAACTTGACTTAGAAAAACAATCAAACAACAATATAGCTTAGCAAAGGTAGGGTGCACTAGAGGTGATGCATTTTTCCCTTGCACAACTAGTTCTTTACCTAGACTCTCGCAGACCATAGGTTTTCTAGTAACCATAATACTAGATGGCAACTCTTGAACCTTAGAATTATAAATTTATAATTAAACCCAAAACCTTTTTCTTTCCCAATCGTACCCCTTTAGAAGGATCTTTATCGCGCGTCGTTCAATGTCACACTACGATAAAGAACATGCAGAGAAAGATCATAGAGTTAACTCATTGATTTGAACAGAAGGACCCATGAGACCAAGGCTAGGAGGATAGTGATCATGAGTCTCAGACCAGTAAAGAAAATTTATTCCAAAGAAAGGAGTAGAGGAGGAAGCCTCTTGATTATGAAGAAAACAAAACTAGAGATTTTGCATTTTGTATCAATACCCTTAAATTTATAGGAACTTTATAAGTAAAGAATTTTATAGACTAGTTGAATGAGGTTGAAAGAATTTTTAAGTATAAAGAGGTTCCTGAACAAATACGAGTGAAGAAGATGATAGTCAAGTTGGAGGGCTAGGCTTCTACTTGGTAGGAATAGTTTAAAAGATATTGGGAGTGGCAAGACAAACAAAAGATTAATGATTAGGAGAAGATAGAAAGGAAGATGAAGGGGTACTTTCTTCTATTTAAGTATACTCAGAGGTTTTACTAATGACTCCATACATTGAGACAAGATAGAAGAAATATTGATGAATACATTGATGATTTCTACCACCTCGTGACTAAGAATGATATGTCATAAATGAAAGAGTAGTTGGTTGCTAGGTACCTATAGGGATTACAACCATCTATTCAACATTTGTTGTATATGAAATCTTTGTGGACATTTTTAGAAGCCTAACAGAGGGCTTTGACCATGGAGAAATAACAAGTTTTTAGGGTAACTAATAGATGTGACTTTTGAGTTGTCCATGATAATAAGGAGGTGTGCACCAATGAACAAAAAATTTCCATTTAACTTGAATCAATAACTAAACAAACCACAGGTTAGAGTTTTAATTCTGGATCTAGTTTTAAATTTTGATGTTTTAGATTTTGTGAGCTGGGGCATCGAATTGCTAATTGTTATAAGTTAGCTATAGAGTTGTCCAAGTAAGAATATATTTGTTGAAGAACCTAATAAAAGGTAGGTGATCTAGTTTTAAATTATGATTATTCAAATGGTAGTAAGAAGGTTTCATAAGGTGATGACAGTGCTACCTTAGTCATTCACAAACACTTATTTGCTCCTAAGGGTGATTCAGATAGGGATTAACGATGCATAAGTCTCTTTCGTCCAACTTGTACCATCAATGACAAGATATGTAATTCAATCATTAATAGTGGTAGTTGTGAGAATGTGGTGTCAACTGAGGAAGTAAAGAAGTTGCAGCTCAAGACAACAAAAACACCATAAACCCTACAAATTGAAGTGACTAAATTGAGATAGCAAGTTCATCTTGGATGAATGTTGTCTTGTTTTATTTTTTATAGGCATGAGATATTTTGATAGTGTTTAGTGTGATGTGGTATCTATAAATGTGTGTCATATATTGTTATGTAGACTATAACAATATGACCTGAATGTTATGCATGATGGATGGTGTAATATGTATATCTTTAGTATAAAGAGGAAACATATAATATTTGTGTCTAAGAGAGGAGTAAATTATTAAGAGCAAGGGTAAAAATATATGATTTTATCCTAATTTATAGAGAATAAGGATATTATGAAGAGTTGGAATGGTTTAAGAAATTGTAGGATATGGAGCAAGTCATTAACGATATGATTTTGTAAAGATTCAGATTGTTTTGGGAATTGATTATTGGACTGCTTTATTTGAGTTGGCTAATTGTACAGTATAAACGTGCTAGAGGTCAGTGGAGTCTGATGTAGGAGATGTTTTCTCTAATGTGCAGTTTTATATTAACACATGTAAATTTTGATCTAACCATTGGATCAAAATGATAATTTGTTAGAAGATTTCTAAAACCATATTTCTTTTAGGATTAAAATTTCATAGCTATCGGAGTTTATAAATTATATTCTTCAACAAGAAGGAGATAACCTTATTGGTGGTGATATTTGCTAGAGCTTCTACTTCTACCTATTTGGTGAAGTAATCCGCAACCATTAGAATGAATTGTTTGTTCCCTATGACCTTTGGGAAAGGACCCAATATGTTCGTTCCTTGTTAGGAAAAAAGCAATGGGGAATATATGGCTATCAACTAGGTGAAGGGTTGTTTAGAGACTGATGCAAACTTCTGGCATTGGTCACATTTTTTCACCAAGTTGACAGGATTGCTTAAGATTGTTGGCCAATAATATCATGCATTGGTGACTTGAGTAGCAAGAGCTCTAAAGCTAGTGTGTAATCCATATACCCCCCCTATGGATTTTTTTAAAACATCAGTTTTTTCTCTATGAGATAAATAGTTTAACAAGGGAGCCAGGGAAAATCATTTGTATAAGACCTCATCTACCAAACAATACTTAATTGCTCGCTTAATTAAACTAACAACCTCATTTCTATCCAGAGATAATTCTCCACTGAGCAGATAGTCTATAAAGGGAGTTCTCAAATCCTCTACTATATCAACAGGGACAACTATTAGCCATTTAATACTCGGTTTTTCCAAGATTTCAACCAAATTAGAACTTGCCACTTTGGATAAGAGATCTGCCTTTTTCATTCTCTTCCTTTAGAATGTGATCAATTAATATTTCTATACCCTTGTCTTTACTAGAGAGTTGTACTTGGACTTTCTATAAGTATTTTATTAAAGTAGGATCTTTGGTTTCAAATATCCCTTAATATTATCCCACTATTAGCTGGGAGTCACTATGGACATAGAGGGGGAAAGCCTTTAAGGATTTTACTAGGCCTAATCCTGCTAAGAAAGCTTCATACTCTGACACATTATTAGTTCTTGAGAATTTGAATCGGATTCCATATTCAAATATCTGACCATAGAGGCTCCAAGCACTACCCAACACCATTTCCCTTAGAAGTGGAAGATGCATCGATATATAATTCCCAAGGTAGGATCAACAATATGGACCATGAGGGGATCATAGTTTTTTCTGAGTGGATTAGTTGTTCGACTATTATAACAAGCTTGTCATAGAGATCATTCTTAAAAGAACATTTAACTATGAAGTTTGCTAAGGCTTACTCTTTAATAGTTGGTCGTGATTGATATGGGATTCCATATTCTCCTAACTCAATGGCCCACCATACTAGTTATCCATACATGTCTAGCTTATGGAGAATTTGTCATAAAGGCTAGTTTGTTAGTATCACAACTTGATGAGTTTGGAAGTACAATTTTAGTTTTCTAGAGGCATTCACCAAAGTTAGGACTATCTTTTCCACTTTCAAGTATTTTTTTTCAACATCATGAAGAGTTTGGCTGGAATAATAGATTAGGCACTATATGCCTTTTTTTTCTCTTACCAACACGACATTGACTGTTTGGTCAGAAACCCCAAGATAGAGGAACAAACTTTTAGTTTCTTTTCACTATGACCAGATCATAGGAGAGAAGAAATTAGCTTTGAGCTCTTTAAAAGCTTTTTGACACTCTAATGTTCATTCAAAGTTTGTTTGTTATATTCTTTAAAATCTTGAAAAATGGTAGGCTGTGTTCCCACAATTTAGATATGAATTTGTTGATGACGGCTAGTCTTATAGTAAGGCATTTAACATCCTTGTTCTTTTAAGGAGGAGTCATATCCAATATTCCTTAAGTCTTTGGTTATATTCCTTTTCTTCTTACTAGAAAACCCAAAAAGTTTCCTTCTCTGATGGCAAACACATATTTGGAAGGATTCAACTTCATTTCACATTTCCTCAAAAAAATAAAAACCTATTCTAGGTTCTTCAAATGTTGTTTAAAAGTCACGTTTTTCACCAACATGTCATTCACATAAGCTTCCATGTTCCTTCTAATTTGGTGTTTGAAAACTTTATTGATCATCCACTGGTAAATAGCCCTTGTGTTTTTCAAACCAAAAAGCATTGCCATTTAGCAAAAAATCATCCTTCTGTAATGAAATAAGTCTTCTCCTTATCTTCTAGGTATATAGGGATTGTTAGTGAAGTCCATACATATCATTTACTTTCCAGTGCTCTTTTTCACCTTGACCATATTAGCCAACCCATATGGATATATGACCTCGCAGATAAAACCAAGAGCTAACAATTTATCCACTTGTATAATTATTGCATGATGTCTTTCCCCCAAAAGTTTCTCTTTTTTTGTCAAATAAAAGGGAAATTTGGATTAACTTGAAGTCTATGAGCAACTATCTGTAAGCTGATCCCTAGCACATCTAAAGTGTTGAAAGCAAAATTAGCCTTATGAATGACGAGGAAATTTATCATTAATTTATATTGAGGTGGTTTTAATGTAGAGCCTATCTTGGTGACAACCCCTTCTTTTCCCCCTAGAAACTACTTTTTTGAATTGCTCGATGGCTTTAGTTCTGACCTCTACCCTATCCTTTAAGGACCCTTGTTGGTCTAATATTATGGCTTTTTTACCCTTCAAACATGTAGAAACGTGTTGCTTTAAGGTTACTTGATTCCCTTGCACTATAATCACTCCCTTCTGAGTTGGGAATTTCAGTACTAGGTGCCTAGTGCAATGGAAACATTGATCTGATGTATAAAAGGTCTATCTAAAATGACGTTATAGGCCAAATGATGTTAATGACCATGAAGGTTTGTTGAAGGGAGACACACTTAGGGGGAGTGTTAATAATGACTAGAATTTCTAGAGCGCCCTTCACTGGTATGCCTAAGCCTTCTATCTCAATGAGAAGAGTCTTCGTTGGGGCTGCTCTTAAAAGGGATATCCTTATCTATACCATTACTTAACGGGAAAGGATGTTGATCACGTTAACTTCATCCACCAACACTCGATGAATTCAATAGTTGGAAAACATGGTGAAGATGACCAGGGCATCCTCGTGTGGGGATGTTACTCCCTCTTTATCTTTTAGAGTGAAAACGATGCACTCGTACCACTAGCTTAGAAGATGAGCAATTGTAAGGATCTACTTTCCATATTTTCTTTTGCCATTAGAAGTATCTCCCCCTTCTAAAGTGCCCCTAGGATGACATTGATCTCAGGTAGGGTTTAGGCTAGCTAGCTAGGCTCTTTTCCATCATGTTTTATATGGGCATGCCCTTTAATAATTTGCTTTAGATAACTATTGGCTATCATCCTCTCAATATTTTTCTTGAGTGTGAAACATTCTTCTTTATCATGTTTTTTTTACCTGAGTAATTCATAAAATATATATAGTCTCTAAACTTTGTCATGTTACTTGAATGGAGGGGTTGAAGTGTCATTCATGATAACATTAATGAGGAATAGACATCCTTTACATAAAATTAATGTTGATGGAAATGTGGTAAGTCATTTAGAGACTTTTTACACCTAAGGATATAAGGAGATGATCATTCTGAACCTAAGACAATTGGGTCTGATATTTTTTTAAAACCATATACATTTGGGCATCACATATAGTTGAACTTGAGGTAGTTGGATTTGGTGTCTTCCTAGACTCATATGCAACTGGGTTCAATATGCAACTGGGTTTAACACATAGTTGAACCCAAAACAGTTAGGTCTATCATCTTACAAGACCCTTATGCATTTGGGTTCAGTGTGTAATTGAACCCAAAGATACGGGGTTTAACACCTTACAAAACCCACATGCACTTGGGCTTAGCATGCAGCTGAACCCAATCATGTTATGTCTAGCATCTTATTAGACTTACATGTATTTGGACTCATTATGTAGCTAAACCCAAAGATGTTGGGTCTAACATATTGCCAGATCCATGTACATTTGAATTTAACGCGTAGCTGAACATAATAGTATTGGGTCTGTCATTTTACCAGACTTATATGCACTTGGGTTTAGTGCATAAGTAAACCCAAAGCAATTAGGTTTGATATCGTGTTAAACCCATATGCACTTAGATTCAACGTGTAGCTAAACCCAATGATGTTGTGTCTTACACCTTGCTAAACCCACATGCTCTTGGGCTTAACACATAACTGAACCCAAGGATGTTGAGTATGGCAAGATGTCAAACCTACACACATTTAAGCTTAGCAAGTAGCTGTACCTAAGAATGTTGGGTCTGGCATCTTGCCAGACCCATGTGTATTTAAGTTGAGTGCATATTTGAACCCAAGGATTTTAGGCCTAGAAGTAATGCCAAACTCATGTTACCTAGACTTGACATCCTACCAAGTTTAGATATGTCGAGTTATTACTCTGTCTTTGGCTATATCGTGGACTTTTAAACAAACATATCAAAGACATATTTATCCATCACTCGTTTATATATGTAAATTATAATTATTTTTTAAAAATTATAGCTTAAAACATGAAAGGCATAACTTGTATGTTTATTTTCTTCTATCTAATAACCAATGGATTGTAATGGAGATATTTCCCTATTTCTTGGTTTTTTAGCTTTTACAGTACTTTTGGTTCATGCTCAGGATCCATCAAGTTTTTATATATATTATCAATATTTCATATATCAATTCAAATTTTCTAAGACAAACGATGAACATGATTTGGGCCATCTGTTTGTGTTTATGTTTCAGACTTCATTAGTATAGATTGTTTTTTAATAGCAAATACTAGCTACATTGATGCTTCAATTGATCTAAATTACATATCAGATGCATCACTCATAAAGACTGAAGTAAGTAAGAGTGTTGCAACTGCATCCAGTTCAACTAACTTTGATAGGTAGTTATGGTATGTAAGGAGCTTTCCTCAAGGTGAAAGACATTGTTATAATGTAACGATCACCAAAGGAAACAAATATTTGATCAGATCTTGATTCATGCATAGAAATTATGATGGCTAAAATGTTGTACAAGAATCTGCAAGTAAAATCTTCCTCCGTGACCAAAAAGACACTAAAGGAGGCCTAGCATGCTAAAAGGATCTGCCTCTGGACACTATGGACCCATCCAGACCAAACCGATGATCTATCTGAAAGCAGTCGCTAAACATGCTTGAGAATAGCTATTCTATTCCAAGTTTGATCCTTCTTTATTCCTAGGCCATCCTTTTTAAGGGAATAACAAACATAGGCCCAAACCACCTTAACCTCTGAGTGGGAGAAAGAACAACCTTTCCAAATGAAGGTAGCCAAGATACTCTCAATCCTCCTAATAATAGAGTAAAGGAGAATAAACCTGGATGGAGAAGAGAATTGATTTGATTATTTGAAGACGCCTAACATAAGTAAGAGAAGCTGAGGTCCATAACTTAATCCTAGAGAGAATCTGCTCCTCCAAAGGCTTACAATTAGAGTAAGTCAGTCTAGTAGATATCAATGGGACACCCAAGTATCTTATTGGTAGAGAACCTAGCCTGAAACCCAAAAGATCCTGCAAAGAGGTCTTAAGCTCGTTATGAACTCCTGATAAGAAGACTAAGCTCTTCTCTGGATTTATAACAAGACCAGACAACCCTGCAAAATCATCTAGAGCATTCCTCATAATCCTTATTGAGTCCTTATTTGCCCAATAGTAGATCATAAGGTCATTAGCAAAGCACAAGTGAGTAATGACGTTATGTTGGCACTATTAGTGATAACGAAACCTAGGGTTTTGTGAGGTCTCTCTAAGAATGCCTCCTAAAACCTCCATAGCCAAAACAAACAAATAAGAGGATAAAAGATCACCCTGCCGAAGACCCCTAGAAGATGGAAAGAAACCATGACTCTCTCTATTCATTGCCATAAAAAAATGAGTCATAGACATACATATCTCAATCCATCAATCCATCTAACCAGGTACTCCAATAGCTTTTAAACCCATAAGGATAAAATCCCAACTAATCATATCAAAAGCTTTTATGATGTCAATTTTCAAAGCACATTTAGTCATAGAACTAGCTAAGTGGTAGTTATGCATTAACTCTTGAGTCAACAAAATAAAATCAAATATTTTCCTTCCCGGAACAAATATAGCGTGAGCATGTCCAATAACCTTCGGAAAAATCCCTTTCAATTTATTCACAATGACTTTAAAAATACATTTATACATCACGTTATAACAACATAAGATAGATCTAAAGTCATTCATAGTAGTTGAAATTTCAACCTTTGGGATCAAGGCAATTCTTGTAGCATTAACAGACCTAAACAAAATAGAGGAATCAAAAAAATACCTCACAATAATAGTGAAGTCTTCACCAATAATGTTCCAACTTCTATTGAAAATTAAATACGTATAATCATCTAGTCTAAGAGCTTTATCATCCAGGATAGAAAATAAAGATTCCTTCATCTCTTCATGAGTCATGCATGTCTAAAAAAAGAAACACTATCATGAGCAACAGTCATGAACAGCGCAGGCATTCCAGCAAATGCCAGCGAGCCCCTGGAATTCTTTATAGACGCTCAGGATACAACTCTTAAATTTGATGTCTCCATGCACGTTGCTGAAATCGTAAAGCTTGAAGCCAACCAGTCCCGACACTTCAACATTTCCTTAAATGGAAAATACTGGTCAGATCTTACTCCAAGTTACTTGTACACAACCACGGTGTTTAGCCCATCAGCCTTGACAGGAGGAAAACATACGTTTTCAATCTTTAAGTCCAGAGGTTAACCCTGCTACACCTTCTCAATGCAATTGAAGTTTATTCTGTAGTTGAACTCCCACAATCAGACACACCAAGCTGATGGTATGTATATTTTTATATGTGCATTTTCACTATTTGTCTTGTCCCTTGTTTTAGCATACTTAATTTGGAATTTATGACTGTATTCATGTTGAACATAATAGTTAATGCAATTGCGAGTACTAAGTCAACCTATGGAATAAGAAGTAACTGGCATGGAGATCCATGTGCTCCTCGAAATTATGTGTGGAAAAGTCTTAATTGTTCCTACAATAATCATACTGTTCCACCTAGAATCATATCCTTGTAAGTGTGTGGATTTTAGTAATCATAGACTATTTTTATTCCCTGTATAACTTATATATATGAAATTTCCGCTAGGAATCTGTCGTCGAGTGGATTGATGGGGAGATTGCTCCTGATATTGGCAACCTGAAATTGCTAGAATCTGTAAGTGTTTTGATCGCATTCCAAACCATATGAATGATTAACATATTGGTACAAAAAGAAATTTTCTTATGATTTCTATTACAATTTCAGAGACTTATCAAACAATAATTTGACAGGACCAGTGCCTGATTTCCTGTCTCAATTGCAATCCTTGAAATAACTATGACTTTATGGCTATTAAAACTGATATGTAACTTTCATATTCACACCATATCAGAAGGGTAATATTTTCTGTACTGCTGCAGAAACTTGACAGGAAACACAGGTCCCATTCCAGCTGACCTGTATTGGAAAAAGCAAAGTGGTTCTCTATCTTCCATCAACCATTTACAATGATGAATATTAAATAAATACATTTGTGATCTGTCTACAGATTAAACTATTTATAGATTGTTTCTTTCAGAAAAAGGAAGTTAAGGGACCATAAAGACTTCCCACATTCTCTCATCCGTTTCCTTTTTCTTTCAACGAAATTGAAAATTAAAGATTTAGTCATAATCTAAATTATTATTCATTTTTATACCCTCAAAAACAGCATCTTGCAATAATTCCAAATCTGACTTCTGTTTTCAAATTTTACATCATTCAAGTGTGGACGGAAATTCAGAACTTTGTAATCCATCAGTTCCATGCCAGAAAAAGGAAAAAAAAAACAATACTGTTGTTGTAGTAGTTGCATTGAGGGCAGCAGCTTTTGTCCTGGCAGCTGGTTTGGCAATCGTATTATGTTGCTTAAAGAGAAAAAAGAAACAAAGTTTGGTTTCCAATAGTGAAGGTCGAAGTGAGGGTTTAAATTTTGTAGGTTTATATGTGCATGTATAATTGCAGATGATTTCCACAATTAATACCTACCTCTGAACTTACTGAAATTTCAGCATCCGGGAAGGTGGAACATAAAACCGGCAGGACACATGAGCCTCTAGAGGAAAAAAGTCGGCAGTTCACGTCCTCAGACGTCCTAAAAAAGACCAACTTCGGAAGAATTCTCGGTAAGGGAGGATTTGGGACAGTTAGCCATGGCTACTTGAATGATACTCAAGCAGCTGTCAAGATGTTGACTCCATCATCGGTTAAAGGGTACAAGGAGTTTAAGGCAGAGGTAATTCATAAGTACGAATTAAAATAAGTTTTCAGCTCCTCATTTGCTCACATTTTCAAATTCTGAATTTGTTTCTTTCATTTACAGGTTAAACTTCTTTTGAGAGTGCATCATAGAAATGGACTAATCTTGTTGGGTACTGCGATGAAGGCACCAACATGGGTCTTGTGTATGAGTACATGGCTAATGGAAATTTGATAGATTATCTCTCAGGTTTGTTAATACCTGAACTCTATTACAATATTCTTGGAAGAAGATCATACAATCTCTTTTTTCTGGGATGTACCACCATTTTATTCCTACAGGGGCAGACAGGAATCAAAATATCTTAAGTTGGGAGGGGAGACTGCGAATTGAAGCTGAGGCAGCACAAGGTTAGAAAGCGTGTGGTTTGCATAACATTCAGCATTTCTGTTTTTCTTTTTCTTTCTTCGCAGAAATTGCACTAACATGGTATAAACTTGGAATGCAGGACTGGAGTATCTGATGGTTGGAAAATTGAAAAAACGAAGGATACGTCGTCTACTTTAAAATTTGTTTTAGAATAGGAAGGGGCATGATATTAAAATATAAAGGGCTTAGGCATGCTGGTTTGGTTTTATAGGTAGGCCTGCACACTAGGCCATTGTTACCTTTATTTATTTATTTTTATTCTCTTTCTTTTTTAAAGATTTGAAATAAAAAATTAATTTATTAAAAAAAGTATCTTTTTAACATTAACATGTTTTTCTAATATAAAATTATAGAGCGATTTGTTTTTTTGGATCTTCATGATTTGTCTATGTTTTTCACTACTAGAAAATTGACAAATACAAAGAAAAATACCGATGAAAAAAATTTTATCAGTAAATTGCAATGACATTTACCGATGAAATAGTTGCTTGCTATGTCCCTTGGTATACACCAATGGAAAATCTTTGTTGGTATATACCGATAAAATTACAATGAAAAAAAAAAGAATGAAAAAAAAATGACATGTCAAGCCTACAAAAAATATTACTGATAAAATAAACTCATCGCTAATATCTGTCTATGAATCCAATGATAATAATTTCATGCAAATACTTGTTCAACCTTAAGAGAAAGTAAAAAAACAGGAGCATGTTAAGATTTTGATATGCGGGACTTATATTGTTGAAGAGATTACATTTATCTCATACTATTTTGAGCTTCACTTGAAAACAAGAATTAACCGCGTTCCAAGACATGATGACAGAGGAGAAATGTCTTTGAAGGAGAATTTGTTATTATTTTCCCATCCTAGACGACTTGTAAAAAAATATATATATAGTGAGGGAAAGATACTTGACATAAATTGAATTTAGACATGTACTTAATTATGTGTATTTAATTACGATGAATTGAAACCTTTTATTGAGTAAGCATAATAATTAACATGTCATTATTTTTTGAATAATTTTTCTCTTATACTCTCATAAATTGATAGATTGAATAATTTCTCATAGGCAAAATCTTCAATTTTTACTATCTCAAAACTCACATTTGATTGAAACTCAAAATTTTCAATTACAAGATGAACAATTTGTTACATGGTTCAAAATACATGTAAGCACTGCTAATTATTTTTATCTCTTGTAAAATTTAATTTCATCACACCTTTCTCTTTAAATGTTAATGGTTGTAATCTTGTACCAAGTTTATCTATGCAGGATGGATAGTTAGGAAATACAATAGTGCAATTAAAAAACTTGTTTCATACCAATGGAATCACCGATAATTGTTAATTATAGATGGAATCATCAACGGATTAACTCCATCAGAATGTTTCAGAGAGTTGGAAAAAAATTACACCCCATACCACTAACAATTACAAATGGAATCATCGACAGGTTAACTCTATAGGAAAGTTCAAGAGAGTTAGAAAAAATTACACCTCTATGCCACTGAATATTACATATGGTGTCACCGACTGATTAACTCTGTCAAAAAGTTCCAAAGAGTTGGAAAATAATTACATCCTTATACCACTAACAATTACCAACCAAATCACCGATGAACTGAAAATTCATCGGTGATTATTGGGGGGTTTCTTAAAAATTTCAAGTTAAATTAAAAATTAAATTCTTAATTACAAATATAATTACCGATAAAAATTAAAAATATATATATTTTTTAATGTCCATCGGTAATTCCATCTGTAAAAGCCCCAATTAAAATATCAGAATCTCTAACTTTAGAACAACAACTTATCTTCTCTCTTCTTCTTAAACTCTCTGTAAAATCTCTTCCTCTCCTTATTCCCTTTTATTTTCTTTCTCTCTCACTCCATCCTTGTATGAGAACCCTCTATATTAGGTAAATCTCTTTCTTCTTCCTTTTTTTTTTTGTTTCTTAAATAACCCATCACTTGCCAATCTATCACTCCATCATGCACTCACTTATTAAGCCTATTACCATGTCTA
>Ga0325405_1000689_pt1 | contig 32997 bp, 28 predicted proteins | sample PopdelMetagenome_21_FD_205663 | JGI IMG/M metagenome (GOLD analysis project Ga0325405, IMG submission 205663) | Populus deltoides microbial communities from Bellville, Georgia, United States - Xylem-Control-R2 | ecosystem: Host-associated > Plants > Phyllosphere > Stem > Wood/Secondary xylem... | reverse complement strand
CAGCCTCTTTCTACTAATATTTGACCTGGGAAAACGTTATAACACCACGCGTTGATATGTCAAAATAAGGGAAACTAGAAACTGTTGCTGTAATCTCGTAAAATTTAATTTGGAAGGAGAACAAAGGGATTATGTGAAAAGGAGCAGAAAATAAAGACTGTTGGGGCAAACCTCCAAATGAATCACGCAACAATCTGGTTAACTTAGAATCCCTTGGGGGTATATGTGGACTGTTTTCTGCCAGTGCATTTATACATTTGCCAAGGGAAGTAAGAGAGAGATTGATAAACTTAGCCTCTTCGAGCAAGTGACCTACACTGCCTACACAACAAATATACAGGACAAGGCTTGTTACACCCTAAAATGCATGCTTGACAGAAATTCCAATGAAGGCCCAGCCAAACAAAACAGAAGTACAGATATCAGCTCTGACTTGTATAATATCACCAACATACCAGATTTGTCTAATCTTTCAGATCCAACAAGATCCACAATCAGCAACTTGCTTTTCCGTACTCTAGGTAACCCATTGCCACCAACTAAATTACTTTTCACATCTTTCTCTTGAGAAACGGTTTCATCTCCTGCCTTTTGATTTATGGATCTCCGTGCACGAACCTGTAAGACCAAAAAGGTTCGGATGCTAAAAATTCAGATTGTCACCACTGGTCAAGAAACACCATGAATCCTCTGCAAACTTGAAATTACATGAACAAGGAAATCTAGTATCCAACAAAATGCTCACCATTAGAATTGCATGACTTCGGGAAGATTCAGTATTCTGCTTTGTATTAGCAGCATGACGGTTTGCTTCGCCAATTTGTAGCAGTTCTGAAAAATGATCGAGATCTTGAACCTTAACTACTGAGACATCAGGCAATGATACTTCCCCAGTCCTTGCATCCTCATTAATAGGGATACTAGTCTTTTCTGGTGCAAGCAAGTCTTGTATAGATTCCATATACAACTGGAGCAGCAACATGAAGTGAGAATCTAAAACAGAAAACATCCATCTTAAAACTAGCATGAATATCTTCACACAGAAATTGTTTGATAACAAAGTAAGAGCGGGAAAAAAACGCTGTTTTTAGTTATAATAATCAATTATAAGAGTCATTTTCATTGCAGACAATCAAATGATACACAGTGTTCCCATCCAGGGAGGGGCCACGCCATTGCAGTACTTCTTCAATTGAATTAAAAACACAGGTTTCCACATGCTACCGTCTCACAATCACAAACTTATATATAACAACACATGAAAATGTGCCCCATATACTCATTTCTTCATTTCACGTGAAATGGCACCCACATCAATACCTGCAAATAGGAGACCTCCACAACATCAGAACCAGGCATCGTACTAGCAAGTACATCCTCAAGAGCTCTGACCATAATACCACGCTCCGCCGCATCATCTTTGCCCAGTTTCCCAACCGTATAAGTTTTTCCGGTACCTGTTTGACCGTAAGCCATAACCGTCCCGTTATACCCGCTCAACACACTGCAAAAAAGTACATCAAAAATTTCCAGTCTATGATCAACATATTGCATCCAAACCATACAATCAATTCGATTTCTTTCATAATCAATTATGAATTAACATAAATATATTAATCATATACTCAATCGCACATTACATTCTAATAAATATGAATTAGTTACCTCAACAACAACAGACTTCACAACAGCTTCGTAAAGGCGCTTTTGAGAAGCAGTTTCAGTAAAAACCTTGTCGAATCTATAAGATTCAGAACTCCAATTGTTTTTCTTCAATTTCAACCTCTTCAACTGCATATCAAGAAACAGCATGAATTGTTATTTACAAAAAATATATATGTGAATAAATAAAATAAAAACATTTTTAATCATAGACTTTTCAGCACATAAAACAAACAAGAAAAAAATATAATAATAACCTCAGGTAGTAATTCCACACAATCATTAAAATCGGCATCTAAAATGAGTTCTTCTGCATTCCTTGGCCGTAACCTTGCAGCTACTCTCACTCTTCCACTGTCTGTCATTAACACAATAAATAAAAATAATTAAATATTTTAGAATTCAAAAAAAAAAAACACTCCTCTCCGGTTTTCGAAATTTTTTTTCTTCCGAAATAGCAAGAAAGCAGAGAGAGACCGTTGTCGAAGTCGAGAGAGTGAGAGCGGGAAGAAGTAGGAGTAACAGAGCGTCTGGAAGGAGGAGGAGGAGCCTTAGAGCGAACAGAATGGTTGCCGTTACTATAATTTTGTCGTGAATCTCCATTTCTCGAATTCGAAGAGGAAGATGAAGAAGATCCATGGAGAGGAGTAATTTGACTTTGTTGCTGTTGCCTCTCTACTCTGCATGACACTCTCACGGTTGAATTGCGAGCCATTGTTGGAATTTCAAAGCCAGAGCGTTTCCATTTTTTTTAATAATAAAAAAAAAAGAGTGAAGGAAACCGTTTTCTTCGTTTTAGGAAATTTGTTTCTTCTATTCTTTTCCTTTCTAGAGGAGATAAAAGTTCGAGGCCGGCACGATGGGAGAGGGGGGACGCAGCGTGTGTTTTTGCGTGTGTGAAATGGTTTTTTCCCGCGCGTTGAGGTGGTGTTATGGACGACATGACGTTGGTGTCAGTGTTGTTTAGCAACGGCAGGCTGGTTGTTGGGTTAGGTTACGTGTTGCCGTTTTGGGATTAGTGGGCCTAATGAAAGGGCTAAAATTAGCCCTGAGACCGAGAGAGGAGAGATTTTGAATTTGGAACACCAAGTGTGTTTTTAGTGATGGAGTGTATTGTTTTTTTTTAAAAAATATATATATATATTAAATATTTTTTAAATATTAATATATTAAAATTATTGAAAAATACTAAAAATATAATCTAATTTTTTTCCATGTAAAACACACTAAAAAAAAAAGAGTCACTTAAATAGAATTTCAATTTTTTGTGATTGTGGCTGCACTGTTCGTTAATGGAGTTTTGGCTTGTGTTGCTCGATGAATGCTGCATCAATTATCTGCAATCTTTTTGTGAAAACGATGGATATATAGGAATTTGTTTTTTCCACGGACCAGGTTCTCTAAAATCATGGCTTCTAAAATCAGGTTATCTGCAATCTTTAAAAAAAAAAAAAAAAAAAAAAACTAGTGTGGAACTGCTACAAGATTACAGTATTATCATGATGATATTAAAATCTCATCATCGTATAATTAATGTCAGTTCTATATAATTAATGTTACTACTTCCTAGTACTTCGCTAGCTACAAGCCTACAAACCCACAGCCACGGGCCTGTTCTGCTTTGTCATGTTCTGAGAATCTGAACATTCCTAGGCATCCGAGCTTTCAAGAAAGTGCCGCCCCAATTACTAATGTACACACATCATCGTTTATTCAAGTTGATCACTCCGAGAGAATTATCTTTGTTACTAAAATTTACAAATATTGAATACTCTTCTTAGTAGTAATAAATTCCTCTTATAAAATGAAGAGGACCATATTTTCGGATATATCATGTTATTAGAGGTTATATTTTTTAATATTTATGAGTTCATATCAGTAATATTTGGTTATTTTTTTGAAATGTAAAAAACAAAGATATTAAAAATAGAAAGAATATATCTCCCTTTCCCTTTCATTTTGATAAATAAAAAATTGCCCTGGAATTATTATAAAGCACGTCAAGAACTTTAACAAGGACAGCTATATCAAAACAACTCTTTAAGAACTTATTTGTAGGTAATTACACATTGTTTTATTTAATGTGTTTTTCTTATCCTAATTGCAGTGCATTTATCTCGCATTGTCATCATATAATTATTCTGGCAGGGTTCAGCTTGCTTTTCTATGCTGATTAAATCACTACTACTTCATACTCCAAATGTTAAAGCCAGCTATCTTGAAAGATCAAATAGCAGTGTCAAACTAAATGAATTCACAGTTTCTATTATTACTTTCCTGTCTGTTTTGTTTTATCCATTATGGCCGGCATAAGAAAGTTTGATTCCAGGAGCATGCTGGATACAGAAGTGTGAAGCAACCTTTTCAAATTCGTAAATCGTTTGTGGGATTCAACAAATATAGAAACGCGAGTATGAAAATCCAGACTTTTTGAGTTTTTTAGCATTGCTGTAAGACCTTAGTTGATTTTCAAAGTGTTTTTTAATTTAAAATACATTAAAATAATTTTTTTAAAAAAATTTATTATCTACTAAAAAATGAATATGGTGGTAACAATGTTAGTTCAAGTAATCAAAATAGGTCATGAAATCTCCATACCTTTGATCTCTACGACAAGTTAATATTTTTTGATTCCATGAAAAACCACATGTAGGCTCTTCACACGCATTTGCATTTACATTTCCATTGTATGCATACAGATCCTCCTTGCAACCAAGATATTTGCAGATTCAATAGATGGATTTACATTTTGATACTCGTAATGCAAGCTTCCCCGACATAGTTTGCCTTCTTCTCATGCAGTGGTATAGATCAATCCCTTCAATTTAAAGGCCAGTCCGATTCATAAATACTTGTGCCATCCAACAATGCAATAGCGTGCAAAAAGCATAGGCACCTCTCGTAAATTAGAACCTTGAAGCTGTGTTCCATCTGATTTTGAAAGTTGCTTCCAGGTAGAGAATGTAAAACTCCAGCTATTTTGCAGCGACTGCTTTTAACATTTCCATCCCAGAGTCTTCAGATCAGTTTGTTTTAGCTCAACATGCTTCCCAAGCCTGAGAATAAAATAAAACAAAACTTAGAGCTTTCAGATCAACTGATCACAAAAGAGTTGGATTCTAAAAAATATAGCATCGCCAGCGAAAGGCAGCCTCCTTTAGAAAATGCACGCTCCATCAACAACTACAAGCAACAACAGAGAGCCCTTTCCCTAAAGGGACGAGAGTAAATTTGGGCCTGGCACCCACCATTTGTCCCAAAACATCTATCTCATGATGTATCAAATGTTTTAACTTCTTTCTTCCACTTTTGCAAAATGAAAATTTTGATTCAAGTGAAAAGGATGAGAGAGAGGAACTCAAAGAATGTTCTCAAAAACAGAAAAATGTCAGAGACAATCACCCGAGGTCTGATGGGAGTCTGAAACCACCAATGCGGACACGTTTCAATGAATGAATCTGAAAATAAAAAAAATAAAAATAAAAAAAGGAGAAATATCTGATGTAAACACATTGAGCAATAATCAGATCATAAACAAGACAAGAATGGAGTTGCTATTAGTAGTCAACATAGGAAGAGTGCCACTAAAACTGGTAATGGCCATTATCTGTGTTGAATTTTTTAAGATAAAAGCATGCAAGTAAAAGGACAAAAATGTTTATCATCTCAAGCCACACTTAAGATTAAGAAGCAATCAATATATCACTGTACTTCCCCTATACAACCTCTTAGTAAGGATATAATTGATCGAGGATACATATAACAATGCTGATGATACTGCTAGTTTCCTTCTTTTTTTTCCACTGTAACAAGGGTCTCATAAAAAACTAAAACCAACCTCGAGCCCAGCATTTTTTACTAGTTCTCGGACCTCATGGTTCCTCCCTTCATGAACCTGCAACAACAGTAAAAAGTCTTTAGCATTTATGCGTGTTAATCAGCTGAGATGAGACATTGAACAAAGCAAAACCTCAAAACCAGAAAGAAACGCACAGCGTTACACAAATTGAAAAGGAAAATGATCATTGAGCAACAACACTTGAGGTTACATAGCAATTATAAGAATCCCATCCATCACACTGGTGTAAACAGCTCTCTTGCCCCACTTGTTTTTCCTTCTTCTCGGTGAATATAAAAGAAAAGAACATGATTTTTTATCAACTCCATCTCATTGAAATCCAAAAGTAATATCATTTAAGCACTTTATAGAAAAGCATGAAACTGTTTCACTGTGTTAGAATTTGGAACATGCTGAAAATCTACCTTTGAAGTCGGAACACAGTGAGGAAGGTCAAATTCAAATGCAAGATTTGAAATATATGATAAAACAAGTAGATCCACGAGAGGAAAGGTTGTGATGGATAAATGATTCGTCTTTATGGATGCAATACTATGCAATATTAAAATAATTCTTGCTGGCTGAAACATGAGAAAAATACCACAATACGAAGACGAGGTCTTGGTCTATCTGGTTGTTGTGGTAACAACTCCACAGAGTCTGGGACGCAACGGACACCTTCAATGACTGTTCCTTCGCTGATGGCAAACAAATGTCGCTTGCTTACTACACCATCAACTGTTGCAATATATCTGCAATCACACATACAGTTACTAAAATGCAGAGGATGTTCCCGTGTCTAACCAATCGCAGCAAGTTATATCCAGTCCTTTGTCACCAAAAATTAGAAAGCAATTTCAGTCATGATTCAATCTATTCTGCAGGAAAATTAAGCTTAACAGTTTGTAGTTTGAATAAAGGACAAATTGCATGAAAACTTACTCCTTTGATAAATTTGACGATGGATGTGCAATTTGTTGGGCAAAGTCTCCTGGAGAAGAAAGACATTAGTTATTATCAATCCATTGAATTTTGAAAAAAAAAAAAAAAACTCAGAGAATCCCAATTCAATATATTCACAAATCATAATGTTATCATCACACCATCATTGGTCACGATAATCAACCCAGTTGTGGCAACATCAAGTCGTCCGACAGTAAATAGCCGTGGCTTAGGTAATCCTGGATTTCTTTTATCCTACAAAACACAAACAATTATAACAAACTTCCAAAAGCAAGTAGATAAAAAAAATAACATAAACACCTTACCCAACTCTGAAAATAATCATCCAATAAGCACATTACAGACTTAGACTCTTTCTCCCCCAACGAGCAAATGTACCTGCCATAATTCGCGGATCACATCAGTATCCACCGCACATACTGCATAACCATCAAGAATACTTAAAAACAAACCAAACATAAGTGCTAACCTACCCTTTTGGCTTATTGAGAGCAATATAAATTTTCGGGGGCAGTTTCTTGGGAAGCCGATTTCCATTAACATAAATAGCATCCCTCCCGGGATCAACTCGAGTCTAAACATCATTAATACAAGTTAACAAAGCCATAAATTCCAAATTCCAACAGAAATACTAGTTTTATTAATAGAGAAATCATATATTTATTGTTATTATTATTACCTGTGGAGTATTGCACACAGAACCATTAACAGTCACTTTGCCTTCAAAAATCAACGCTTCACTGCTCCTCCTCGACGCCACTAATTACAGAATTAATAACAGATTAATACATTCCATATACGCATGTACATGTGTATATACGTATGCAAAAAACGAATACGTAGAGTATTTTACAGTGATTTACCTCCGGCAGCGGCTAGAACTTTACTCAACCGCTGCGCTTGGTCTCTAAAATTCTCATTATAGAACCTACGCGCCGCCTTAGACCGCGTAGGCTCCGCTTCCAACTTGGCCTTCACATTTCCACCACTCTCTTTCTTCACCTTGTCTTTCTTTTTCTTTGGTTGTGTTTTGGCGTCGGCGATAGCGTGGATGAGACGCGCGGGAGGGTTAGATTGGAGCTTGAGGTTTCCATCTTCTCCGCGGACTATCCAGGGAATGAAGAGCTGGCCTGGAGGTAGAGAGAGGGATGCGGCGTCGGTTTGGAGGTTGGCAGGGAGTTTGGGTTTGGGTTTAGGAGGGGCGAAGGTGATGTTGAATTCTAGAGAAGCGGTGATGCGTGTGGGACGGATGGACTTGTTGAGGAGGGAGAGTGAGGGTTTTCTGAAGAAGGTGAGTTGGTGGTGAAGATGGAGAGTGGATAGCGATGCTGCCATTTCAGGGAGGAGGATTGAGATTGGTCTGCGGGAGGTTAAGCTTAGCCGTTAAGTTGATATTTTGTACTTGGATTGGGTCTCCTTTTCTAATGGCCTGGGCTTTTCCCTCTATTTTACTCCCGTGCTCAGTTTCTTTTAAATGTAACTTTTTTTTTCCTTTCTTCTCCTTTTCTTTTCTTTTTTTCTTTTTGTAAGACTATCGTTTTTTCTCTCTTCTTTTTCAAGGTTGGAAATGTGATGTAAATTATATTTTTAAATTTTATTTTTTAAATAATATTTTAATATATTTTTGAATAAAAAATATTTTAAAAAACAATTTAATTACACTTTCAAGTACCTTTTAAAACTCTTCAACCAACTTTCCTTGAACCTCAAATTGACGAACCCATAACACGCAAAATTATTATTGTGGCTGTGCACATCGAATCCCTTCGAAGACAACTTGGAAAATCACATTAAAAAAATATTTTGGTAATAGGAAATCTTCCCTTAAAGTCTGATTTCGAGCGTGGAGAATAGTGTGTGCAAAAATAATTCAATCATGACATCATAGAAAAATAGGTTTTTGGTTTTTATACAAAAAAAAAGTACCATTCAACTTTAAAAACTTTGTCAGATGAGCTTGTAATCAACTGTAACTAGAGGAAATATAACATATTTTCTTAACCAACTATATGATCTCGCATTATTAAAATATACTAGGGTTTTTTATTTTTTTTGGATTCGAGAAAATCTCATTTCCTGAAAAATACACTTTGTAGGTCCAGGTGAGGGAGTAAAATCCTGGTTGTCTCAGACTCTTACAAGAAGTGCACGTCCTGACTCGAACTCAAGACCTACTGTGCAGATTTCAAACCTTTTACCATCATGCTACGTCCCTTGGAAAGACCAGGATCTCTTTGTTTAAAGGTAACGGTGGAGAAGAAATTAATAATACAGAATTTCATAATTTTAAAATATTTTTTAGTAAATAATTAAAATTTAAAACTTAATCGTAAGATATTTTTTATTAATTATTTTTTCTATCAAATATTTTATAAAAAAACAAACACAAAAAATAAATATTTTAAAAAATAATAATAAAATAATTTAAAAATATTTTCACAAAATAAACCAGCTTAGGATATTCGATGCATCTAATCTCCCGGATACAAGCCCCTAGTTTAACTGGACACTAAATTCGGGCACATTACGAGGCGCAACAAATACTTCCCTAATTCAGGCCTATGTAATAGCCCAAGCCCAGAAACAATGTCCAAGCTCTCTTTCAAGCCAGTTCAAAAAATAAAAAAGCTAAGCCCATAATGACGTCATCATCTCCTTCTCGATTCTCCTTTCCTCCTCCGTCTCCCTCCCTGTCGCAGACACAGAACAGAAGCCGAAGAGAAAGATTTCACTCTATCGAGCTCTCGAATTCATAGCAAAAATGGCTCAAATCCCTAACTTAGACAACTCTCCTCTCAATCTTAAATCCTTCAGGTCTGCAATAATCACCATTTACTTAACTACTCTTAACCACGATCACTAATCTACTAATTTTTAACTTTTCAGGGAACAATCTCAGAAAGATCTCGTTGACATCCTCAAGAACGTAAGTTCGTTGTCTGTTTACCGAGAAAATGCAAATTCTCAAGTTTCTTGCAGATCCGTTGCTTTAGTTTAACGGAATTCTTTGTACAATGTAGATTAGCGGTGTTCATATTCCAGCTAGGTTTCTTGAATTTTGAGAAATTTGATGTTTCATTGAATTTCAATATTGATTTTGATTGTAAATTTAATAGATTCGAGGAAAGAAGTGTTTAGTGATTGATCCAAAGCTTAGTGGATCAATTTCGCTGATCATCCAGACAACAATTCTTAGGGTAAAAAGTTTCTCTATTCTGTCATGCTTTAGTGTGTTTTATTAGCTTGATGAATTTGAATGGTGTAATTTAATTGCTGATTTTAGAAATTCTGTTGTGTTAATTGGTAATAAACAGGAAAATGGTGCTGAATTGCGGCATCTTTCAGCGGAACCAGTTCAGACTGATTGTACTAAAATGGTTTACCTTGTTCGTTCAGAGTTCAGTCTGATGAGATTCATATGTTCCAATATTCATCATGACACGTCACAAGGACTCCAGAGGGAGTACTATGTTTATTTTGTGCCTCGTCGTGAGGTTGTTTGTGAGAAGGTATGGTTTTAGTGGTAGTTCATTTGCACATTTGAATTCTCATGTATTGATCATGTCTAGGGTTGTAAGGTGTTTACTTGGTTGTGCAGGTCCTTGAGGAGGAAAATGTTCATAACTTGGTGACAATCGGGGAGTACCCATTATACATGGTTCCATTGGATGAGGATGTACTATCATTTGAACTTGACTTAGCTAACAAAGTATGGCTGCTGTTTTTGTTCTCTCCAAAAGACCTTTTGGATATTCTTTTTGTTTATCCTCATCTATATTATCTTCCTTTTCTTTTCTTTTTTCCACTGAGTGTGGCAGGAATGCCTAGTTGATGGTAATACAAGTTCACTCTGGCATATTGCAAAGGCCATTCACAAGCTTGAGGTTAGATGATTTGATGGATCCAAAAAATTTACTTTTAAACAATATAGTATTGAGAATGTTTCCTGATAAGTATGCTTCTCATGATTATACTTTATGGAAAATTATGCCTGCAGTCTTCTTTTGGAGTGATACCAAATGTGAGAGCAAAAGGTAAAGCATCAGTACGCATTGCTGACATTCTCAATCGTATGCAAGCAGAAGAACCAGTTAACTCATCCGATGTAATTGTGGTTACTTTAAGTATGCTTTTAAGTTTTAACCAATGTGCCAGTTAGACACTTCTTTGTATATTTACAATTGATTTGTTGCATGTGACTGATTACTTGCTCATCATTTCAGATGGTTATGCCAGAAATAAATACTCTCATTCTTATAGACAGGGAGGTGAACTATCTCTCTTCCTTTCCTTCTTAGCATAATCAATTGTATCTAACTTTTGCAAGGAGATGTGATGCAAGTTACTCATGTACATGTGCACTGGCATGCATAAATTTCCCATCATTGTCTTAAGAACGTGACTGCACTTTTGAATAGGACGAGCATGTGAAAATTTTAAGAAAACTGAAAATTAGAAAGTGACTGCACATCTCAAAACATGATATTGGATATTATGTGTAAGGATTGGTCACAATCCTAGATAACGAGATGGAAATTGCTTTATATATACTGCTCCTGGGAAAACTTTGTAAACACCCTCTTTCATGAAAAAAAATTATATAAACTAAAAGTTCTCTCTATTTGTTCTTCTAGAGTCCAAGTACTGTTTCCATGGTATCTGCCAATTGAAATTCCAAACTGTAGTTGCAATGATTGTAAGTTGTGCTGACATTGGGTTTTTAATAGCCGGCCCAACCTGCTATATATTATCCGCCTTGGGCCTTACCGCCCTCGCGGTTTTATTCTTGGTGACGCGAGCCCTTCTGGCCTAACGCCCCAAAACGCGTATGACAAGTTAGCACCAGCACTACTAATAAGGCCAGCAACTAACTCCTCACTCGCTGATGTGGGATCTTACAATTCACCCCCCTTAAGGAGTCTGACGACCCTGTCGACACCACCAGAGAGCCAATGAGGTCGGCTCTGATATCAAATGTAACTGTCCGGCCCAACCTGCCATATATTGTCTGCTTTGGGCCTTACCGCCCTCACGGTTTTGTTCCTGGTGACGCAAGCTCACTTCTGAGCCTGACGCCCCAAAACACATATAACAAGTTGGCAACCAGCACTCTTAATAAGGCCAGCTACCACTTCCTCACTCGCCAATGTGGGATATTACAGGGTTAAACTCCACCTATGGTCATGAAATTAAGACATTTAGATTCTGTAGCTAATTTAGGAGTTAGTTGTAGGGCTTTGCAGGGGTGTGCATATCAATGAGTTAGTTGTAGGGCTTTGTAGGAGTGTGCATGTCAAGTCAGTCAGCAAAGAAATTGATTGAAGTTTCTGTTTTTGAGCTAAGCTGATACCTGGGCCAAGCTAGAATTAAAGCATAAACTTGTAGTATGAATTGTAAAGCTGATATCTCTTGGACTTCGCATATTATGATCTTGATGTATAAATAAATACTCTTGCTATTTAAAAATTTATCCGCTTGCTGCAGGTGGACATGGTTACTCCTATGTGCTCTCAATTAACATATGAAGGACTTCTGGACGAGGTAATTTGACACTCAAGTTTAAACCAAGATTCTTTAGCTATTTTGACTGCTTTTTGGTGACTATATGTGCTAATTTTGTTACTAAATATGATTACTGATGAAAAATGTGTTTGTGTCCGTGTCTGTAATTCTATAGTTTCTGCCTTAAATTAAGTATTACTTGGACACAAAAATATTTGATCTCTCCTAGCATGAGCATCAGAAAATTTTAGTTTCTATTATTTGGATGCTGAATATTCGAAGTGTTTCTGAATGAACAACAATGACAATACTTATCTATGGTTAGTTGGATATGTTATTAGCCAATCTCTAATTAGATTTAGTGCAGTTTCTGCACATCAACAATGGTGCCATGGAGCTTGATTCATCTATCATGGGTGTTCAACAAGAAGGAAAAAAGATGAAAGTTCCACTTAATTCAAGGTATGCTATGTGATATATGGGTATTTCCCCCCCTCTTATCTGTTCCATAGAAAAGGGAAAAAGAGATGATACAATGGGTTTAGATGGATGTTGGCGAGGAAGTGTTATCCTTGATTGAAATCCTAACTCATATAAGTGCATGTTGCATAGGTGCAGTTGGATTAAGATTTAAACCCCATGTTTCACTGAGCTATCAGAACCTTCAACCTTCTCTCTTGCTCTCTACCCCTGCCTTTTCTTATGTCTTGGCAATTAATTCACTGTACATGGCTGAACCTTTTTTCAGTGACAAGCTGTTCAAGGAAATTCGAGATCTCAACTTTGAAGTTGTTGTCCAGGTTGCTCCATTTTTCTGGAAGTTTATTGTAATTTCCACATTAATTCAAGATTCTCCTTTTCAACTGTTATCAGTTCTTTGTATGCTCTTCAGTTTCTATTTCCTTAGTGGGCATCTGCAGTATGATTACAGGTCCTTCGTCAAAAAGCAACATCTATGAAGCAGGACTACACAGATATGACGACTACTGTACGTGAATTGTCATGACCTGAACTTTCATGTTTGTTTTTTCATAATTAACGAATAACTGTTGCCAACTCACTACCTGCATAAGTAGCTGCCTTGTATTTGTTTGTTCTTCTTTCTGCTTTATGAGAGAGCTTCCCAAGTCGAGAGTTGCAGCTACAGTTTATACCAATAATCAGATTACTATTGCATGCAAGCTTAATCTCTTGAATGCTTTACTTTTGGATACTTGAAGAGTTATGTGCATATTCTAATCAGGTGTCATTTAATTGATACAGCACCAGACAGTTTCTGAGTTAAAGGATTTTGTTAAAAAGCTGAATTCATTGCCGGAGATGACTGTAAGTCACTCTAATTCAATGCTCACCTATCATGCCCTCTATCAGTGTTGTTCCAGTGATGCTAGGTTTTGATTTGCTGCTTCTAATGGCTTCAGAGACACATAAATCTTGCTCAGCATCTGTCAACATTCACATCAAAGCATTCATTTCAGTCACGACTTGACATGGAGCAGACACTTGTTGAGGCTCAGAGTTATGACATGTAAGTTGATTTGAATTCTTACATCCTTGCTTTGAGAGCTTTATATGCTCTGTTCTTTTCTGCATATTGATTAATAGGTTAATAGGCCAACATTTGCATTTGTTCTATGTCATTCAGTTACCAACCTTTTTCTGCATGTTGACGCTCGTAGAAGATGCTGGATGTGATATTTTTATATTGTGTGCAAAAAAATAGTTTATTTGATTTCCTTTAAAAATTTAGGGTGTGTTTGATGAGTAGATGGATTGGTCTAAGGAGACTACATGGGACGAACTTGTGCAGTAGGGGATGTTGGACAGAAATCTGGGCACGTGGCAAGATAGAAACTGCCAATGTTTCAAACAATAGTATAAGAGTTGTCCTGTCTAGTCATATTAATCAAACTTATTTTCTGTGTGCTTTGATAAAACTTTCCTGTACACAATATTGGAAATGCTTCCTCAATTCAAAATGTTTGTATATGCATTTGGAATAATGTAATTGACTAAGATTGTTTTGTCAGATGCTATGATTACATTGAAGAATTAATCCATAAGCAGGAGCCTCTAGTTACTGTCGTGCGTCTTCTGATCTTATTTTCCATCACAAATTCAGGGCTTCCTAAAAAGAATTTTGATCATTTGAGGTAAGAATAGCTTGGTTCACCTTTTTTTTAATTTTAATTCCTCATGCTCTTGACTTTCACAGCTGTTTTATCCTTTCTATTATGTAATTATATTCCAGTTATTCTGCATTATGGTTATTCAATACTTCTGTATTCCTCATTTAGGAGGGAGCTGCTTCATAGCTATGGATTTGAGCACATAGCAATGTTGAATAATTTAGAGAAGGCTGGATTGCTTAAAAAGCAGGTTTAGTATGATTTTTCCTTCATAGCAACGCATTTTGTTTGCATTACATTGTAATTTAATAGTTAAGGTAAACGGCATCTTTCGAATTCCCAAATTCATTGTACATCATTCTAGTCTTGCAGGAAAGTAAAGGCAACTGGCTGACAATCAAACGTAATCTCCAGCTTGTAACTGAGGATACTGACACTACCAAGTATGCAACCTCTTGATCATGCAATCTGTTTTTTTATAATAAAATTATTTAAAGAATGTTTAATACATTGTCCATTTAGCTCTGCTAATCTTTTGTTCCAAAGCTGAAGATGCCCAGGGATAATGAACTGGAATGTATTATGGGGCCTGATTTCCTGTGGCTCAGAATTATTATTTTTATCTGTTTCTGAAGTTGAAAATTACAGAGTCTGCTAAAACATGTTTTAGATTGTTTTCTAAAAACACATTTTCTTAAATTCTCCTGAAACTGCATCCATGAGCATCTGTAGTATGCTTTCAATTTGTTTTTCCTAATTTATCTCTAAAAAGTTGAAATCATCTTAAATTGAAATTCTCCAAATCTATTACTGTTTGAAAAATTCATTCTTGAAAAATGAAATGGAATGTCATGAAAAAATGAAGCACACTTTTCTGCATTTATAAATTTATGCCGTTTTGATTTATTTTGCAAGTTTGCCTTTTCTAACAATCCCTTTCTTTCATAACTTGTAAAACTATTTCTTATGCAACAGCCCCAACGACATTGCGTATGTCTTTTCTGGATATGCACCACTTAGCATCCGCCTTGTCCAGCATGCTGTTCGATCTGGATGGTGGGGTCTATTTTGAATTCTGCTTTGAGCTTTTGTACTTCTTCAGCAGTGGATCCTGCATGTTTACTGGTTATCTATATTCATTTTTGTGAACTACCTTGAAGATTAATGCATCTGTGCCTTTTCTGGTCTTACTTAAAGATAAAGCCCCTTAAGCATTATAGGTTGAATTGAAGCAAGTTTAATGTGATCGAGGCCAACTGATGCACAATTATTTAGAGTTGATTTATCACCTTGTTTGTGATTCCAAGAAGCTTAAGTTCATGTGTTCTTTGGTACATTTAATTGGATATATAACCATCTTTGCACTATAAATGTGAACTTTACAAGTGACCTTATCTTAGTGAAACATGATGGCTTGACCTTTCAGGCGTCCCATGGAAGAAACTTTGAAGCTGTTGCCAGGACCTCATTCAGAAATGAAGAGAGTCAGTACACTTCTCTCTTTCCTCCCTTCCTCTTGTTTTGCTGTTGCTTCTAATATTTTTGTTTTACTGATAGTATGCTTCTAGTTTTTTACGTATATGCATGCCATAGAATTTTGATATCTTTACCACAATAGCTTTCATACTACTTGTGCAGGGTGGATTCTCAAGCAGTTCTTCGTTTGACACTTTGCATGGGGCTTCAGCAGCTGTTGACAGGCATGTTCAAACTCATCCTGGTTTCTTGTATTTTGCTCAAGCTGTTGTTTCTAGTCAATTGATATTTACATTGCTTTGATGGCATCATGCCATCATTGATGACCGTGAGGTTATCTACATTTTCTGATTGATATAATCTAAAGAGCATTGCCTGTGATCAAGGATCATAAAACTTTTTATGTGCATCTCTTTGTATCACTTTTACCAAATACTTAATAGTACAAAAAGTTTTTGTGAATGACTGATCACGGAACTGGTTGGATTAATCATGCACTCCAAGTGTTTAGAGTAGATTCATTTTCAACTTGTATCGTGCAACATCTAGATCTTCGTTGAATTGTAACACTAGTTTACATGTTTCAGAGTTGCTGATGGAAGACGCGCCCTGGTACTTGTTGTTTTCATTGGAGGGGTAACATTTGCAGAAATTTCTGCACTTCGATTTCTCAGTGCTCAGGTTTGTTAAATACTTTGCGAGTCTGAATCTGAAGTGGGCAATTGTAATATGCGGATCTTGATTAGGCAGTCGATTATCAAAGTTGCATGTGGGTGAGACCTTGGTTTTTCTCCCATATTAATGAAAGCATTTAGACTTACATTTCAAAATGAATGAAGGACGGTGCATCCCTTTGGATGATTTTACTGGATCTTTTTTTCCAGTTTAGTTTTTGTTAGTGAAAAGCTCCATAACATGACTTCTGAAAAGAAAATAATGTCTCAAGTGTTTGGATTCTGACAAGATTGTATTTGAATGGTTGTTATGTTGGGTGTAGTTTTTTTAATATATATAAATATTCATCTATTCTTCAGGAAGCGATGGCATATGATATGATTATTGGGACAACAAAAATCGTCAACGGTAACACCTTGACCCAGACATACATGGAAAACTTGGGTTAATTTGTAAAGAATTGTATTTTACACCGACTTCTTAAGCGAAGACTTGGAAATTTTTTGGCTTACTAAGCCGAGAATGAGACGGCTCACGGAAAACGCGCAGAAAGCGCCAAGGTATATACGTTGGTACTTTGATTATTTTATTTTCCCTGGCCAGAATTGTTTGTGTATATACGTTGTGTTGACATTTCTAGAGAGTTCTTGTAAATTGTTTATTTGGGTTGAATGAAAGAGGGGTTTTTTCAATCAATAAATGCTACTGTCTGTCAATACATGCCTTCTTCAGATGAAAATAGCTAAAAAGATTGTCTTCAAGTCTATAAATATCTTTCGATCCAACTCTGCACAACTCATTGCAATGAAATTTTGTTTCACGCCATCTTAGGCTGACTACAGTTACCCCTTCTAACTAACAATCATGGATGAAAAGGGATCAGATGACACCTGAAAATGTTTCTAAAATATAGCCATTATAAGTCAATTCCAACCTCTTAACATATTACATAACATCTGGTGAGGAAATGTGGATGCCCCAATCACTTCTAAACGTTCACTGAAAGAACACATCACCTTGAATGCGATGCTTCAAGGCTGACATCACCCCATCAAATCGCTGTAGTGTTGTTGCTTTCATCTTCTACCAAACTCCTCCATCTCATTAAGATAATAATTTCCTAAAATCAGCAGCAGCAGCTCATAGAACGAGACCAAGTCCCACCAGAGCCGGCACAGTTTTAAATGGGGGGCCACTGACCTTTCCTGCCTGTTGGTGAAAGCTGACCGTTGTTTTTACCTTTATCTTAACTGGGGGATACGCACCAGTCTTGTATGCCTAAGCCGCCGAGATCCATATCTACCCTTTTGTAAAGAGATACCTATTCAAAACTGAATAACTATTCAAACATACATGCTTTTGGTTTGCAATTTTCTGAAGTAGTGCAGCGTGATTCAGAATCAGCTTTGATTAACCACAGTATCAACTTGTTGAAGGAGCTCTAATATGCTTCCAGCCTTTCTCTTGGCCCTGTCAGTACCGCTCTCCGAGAGCTCCTTTAGTGCCTCTTCAGCACCAAACTGCTTAGCTAAGATCAACTGCTGTGAATCACCAGTGCAAAGCGACCACAAGATTGCTACAGCATTCTCTCGGTTGCGTTGAGATCCAGTCCTGATGACCTCTATCAGAACAGGAATCGGGTCAACCTGACCAATTGCTACCTTCCCTTCTTGATGACCTGCAAGGATGGCAAGAATTGCCAGTGCTTCATCCACCATTCCTCCCCCAGCATCCCTCAGCAACCTCATCAGGGGTGGCACAATACCAGCCTTTACAGCCCTAGCCTTGTTTCCCTGATAAATTGAAAGATTAAAGATAGCAGTAGCAGCATCCTTCTTTCCTCTTGGAGTCCCATCACATAGCAACTTTATAAGAGCTGGGATTGCCCCAGCTGCTCCTATTGCCACCTTATTCTCATCTATCACAGACAAACTGAAAAGAGTTGCGGCTGCATTTTCCCTGGCCTCCATGCTTCCATTTTTTAAAACATCAACTATATCAGGAATGGCTCCCGCATTAACAATGGTTCCCTTGTTAAGGTCATTTATGGAAAGGTTGAGAAGCGCTGTAACAGCATGCTCTTGGGTTCGAGGATCTGTTGAGGATAATAGCTCCACAAGGAGTGGAACTGCTCCTGCTTCAGCAATGCAGACTCTGTTATCCGCATTCCTCTTTGCTAATAAACGAAGCTCTCCAGCAGCTGATCTTTGTTGTTCCAGACTACCATTGCCCAATTTGTCTAATAAGGTAGTGACTGCAGCTCGGTCGCAATCTGACATGCTGCTTCCTACTTTTTTGCTTCTACAAGCCCCTGGCTGTTTAGGAAGCTCTACTCCATTGCTCTCACACCATAACGCAATCAAACTCTTCAAAACATAGTTCGGTGTAAGCGCAGTATGCAAAAGGGTCTGCTGCGTTTTTGGACATGTCTTATGGCCTGCATCTAGCCATTTTTGGATGCAGGATCTTTCATATGTCTGGACAAGGAAATAAACGATTAATGAATAATGACTACTAACAAAGATGCAAAGCTGTAAACTATAAGAAAACTTGTAGAAAACCTGTCCGGTAGAGACAATAACAGGATCTTTCATCAGTTCAAGAGATATTGGGCACCGAAAATCATCTGGGATAACAGGAGATCTGTGTTTAATCATACCCTTTCCAGCCTCAGCGGAATCAATTTCAGGGTTTTCTGTTTGAACATAGTCCTTTAACTTCTTAAAGAGGGATGCCATCTTCTTGAACCAGTCTCCTGGATCTCCACCACTTGCAATAACCAGTTCATGGAAAGCAAGGGATTCTTTCTTTAGATCATCGATAGTCTGGAGATGCAACTTTTCTGAAAGTCTTTTTAGTACTGCACGGTCAGGATCCTTTTCTCTCTGTGCTATGGCCAAATCAACTTCCAGTTGATGATCTTGGAGTTCTTGCCTTCCCTTTGCTCTTCTGAATTGGGCGTGCACAAGTTCAATCTGGAAAAAAGCGGTGGATATAACATCAACTGACAGCACTAAAATTAAGCAATCCATTGACTGATTTGAGTCATCATCTTGTGCCAAAATCATTCTTCGGAATATCTCATGATGTGCATAAATAAAATGGAAAAGGAGGTTCTTGTAAATATGCTAAAAAAAATCAATTTGGTCATAAGATTACCTGTTCTTGAACTTCCTCTGATAAATTGAGTTTGTCATAAGGAATCTCACCCAGTGCTGCTTCAATTTTTTCTGTAATCTGGTTGATCTTATCTGCTATGTCGTCCCTTTGCAAGGTCTGCATTCCAAACATGGCTTCATTTAAATTTGGAAGCTTGGATCTAAATAATCATGTTTGCAAATAAAAAAACCGCTAAATTTGATACCAACACCTTAATTTACAGACTTGCGAATATCAAATCATTCAACCTCAAAAACTGAATGATCAAGTTCTAAAACTATCAATGAAAAGAAAAAACCGAAGTATTTGTTGCAGAACACCAGAAGCATAGCATAGCATGGGAAGATGATGGGTATAATCAGAATTCCAAGAAATCATGCAATCCCGCCGCGAACTAAGGATGCTGATTGCAATATCCTAACCGTGGGACGAAAAACACAAAAATATGGGACGTGGTCACAAAATTCAGTGGCAGACATTAGCAATTGCACGACTCGACCTGTATTAGGACACCTTTGTATTTCCAGGTCTGTTCTTTCAATTCATCGAGAATTTTACAGATGATTCTTATGTTTTCAGACACGCACAGCTATGCATTCAGTTACTGATAAAACTAATAATCAGGAAGTTCATAATCAAAGTCCTTAGCTTTCGTTCTATTCTAAATCAATAATATCTCCATGCATCAAATGTAAGAAAAAAGAAAAACTCAAAACACAACTTCCATCCATTTTCTCAGAAACCAAACAGAAAATTGAGGTAAATAAACAACTAAATGAAATCTTCCTCATAAAAATTATCCAATAGACAATATAATTTATCCTTGAACAGAGAATAATTAAACCATAGTTCCAACTCATAGCTAACAAAGAAGAAAAAACAAAGAGCTTAATGCTTTCATTTTTCTTGTTCCTTGTAACCAAACAGAAAGGACAAAAAACAGTACCTGATACACCTTGCTTCCTTCAACAACCGATTTGAGAAGTTCCTTAGCAGAATCTAAAACGGTTCTCAATAATTCAAATCCTTTAGTCTCTTCTTCACTTAGCTCTTCATTATTATCCTTCAATTCCTCAAACATAGGGCTCAATAGCTTAATCCTACGTACCAAATCGCCATGCGTCTTTTTAAAAACATTTCTACACTCCGGTAACCCAGAAATCTCTTTCACTGAGTCAGCGAGTCGACTCAGCAACTCAGAACTCGGATCTCCCGTTAACGACATGAGTATACGACTGAATTGTGCAAAAATAGCCTTAAAGTGAGGATTTTGAGAGAAATAAAAAAGACCCGGATGACAAAACCGAGTGAAGTTACATGGGTTTCTTCCAATAAATATATGGAGTCTTTTATAACTAAAGTTAAGCCAAAAACCAAGGTCAAGATACAAACTTTAGGCCAAAAGCTGAGGAATTTGAGGGAAATAGGAGAGACCCAGATGAGAAAGTTGAGGGAATGAAACTGGGTTTTAATGAATTGATAAAACAAAAAATGAATGGACAGTGCTTTAAAAGGAACGTTAATCAAAGAGAAGCGTTAAACACCATGGAAGTGAAGAGGTTTTTATGTGAAAGCATGAGAGTCTTTGATTTTCGGCAGAGAGAGAGATGGACAGTTGGGAGCTGAGCAGAAAGTTCTATTTTTGCTTCGGCTTAGAAAGAAAGGTAAGAATAAATAAATAAATAAACAATTGTGGGATTTAATTTTTTCTCGTAAAAAATAGAAGTGGGGGTGATAAGGGCATTGCAGTATCGGTTTAATTCCTGTTGAGACTTGGGGAAAAAAAAAAATACTGAGGGAATGATGAGATCATTACTGACCAAATTTATGGTGCGATTTGTGACAAAATTGTCCTTGAGAATGTAATGTATGATTGTACCGATATTTTATTTCGTGTTTTTGGCAATAATATAGAATGGACTCCCGTTGATTAAAATTATTTAATATCTCTCCCTGCAGCACATATCTTTTTACTTGGTCTGGAGAAATAATTACGCGTGGACTAGAAATTTGGAAGTGATTTTAGAGTTAGGATATCTTTTGATAAAACAATTAAATGATTCATAGTGTTTAGAAATATGATAGTTTTTTCTTAATTTAAAAAAATATTAAATTAATTTTTTTTATAGTTTTGATGTACAAATATCAAAATAAAAAAATTATTTTAATATATTTTAAAATATAAATTATTTTTTAAAAATAATTTATATTATAATATCAAACACACACAAAGTCAAGGTATTAAATTGACTTTGCAATCTATTAAATTAGAATATATTAAAAAAATAGAATAGAGAAGACTTATTCCCGTCCAAACTAAGCCTCCAAGTAAAAGTATAAATATATATTTTTTTAAAAAATAAATAAATAGATATTCAATTAGTTGTCTCTAGACAAAGTCTTATCCTTCATTTTATTAATGGATAATTTGTTAAATATTCCATAATGTTTCTAGATTGCTATAGAAAATAACTATTAAAATAGCTTTTTAATTATAAATTTTGAGTTTATGAGGAGATAGCTGTATGGGATGTTAAATTTTTTTTTTTTGTTGTCAGATGAAAAGCTATTTATATATTTTTTTGAGAAAAAAGATAAAATAAAAGAGAATTTTTAACTGCTTTTTAAAAAAACTTTCTATAAAATAACTCATTAAAATGGTTTTTTCCATTGAATATCACATGAAATAAATAAATAAAAGCTAAATAATATTACTCAAAATACTATAGTAATTATTTGACTCTTTCATATGATTTTTGTTACTAGAGATGCCCCTAGCCATAAAGGTATTTTAATAAACCCAGGGCATGCAGGAAAATAAAAAAAAAAAAAAATGAAGGGCATTTCTGCCTCTAGGGGAAACCAGTTGGCAGGCCCAACAGCCTGTCCAGTGGCGCGTCATCGTCACTGCTGGTTTCTCTTCCCGCGCAGAAATGTCAATGGACGGTCAGATATAACCTCAAACCTACCCCCAGAGCCTCGGCTTGGCTTGGCTATTGAGTCGCTAACCCAAAAATTCAAAGAGAAGACAACAAATTTCTGCACAGACCATACAAGTTATAAATAATATCGAAGTCATTTTTTTTAATAATTTTAAATATATATCACCTAGTATATGAAAAAAGTTAAATATATATTTAAATAAAAAAATCTAAATATAAAAAACATTTCTTTAACCATCAGGCTTGCATCTTGGAATTATACGTAGTTTATTGTCAAGTTAACCTCGATGAATCAATAATTTAGAGTCCAAATTAATTTTAAAATCGAGGTAAGTTCTTTAAATTAAAGTTGTTCGAAACTGAATGTTGACTAGTATAAATGTTTAAATCAAAGTTAAATATATGTTTATAGTTCATAATTTATTTATTTTTTTTATAGCGAGAAGCGGAGCAAGCCCATGAATTCAGACTCCTTCCCTAAGATGAACCCAGGAATGGAGACTCCTCCCCTAAATCAATCCTATAGAATCGTGTGATCCCTCTGAAGAAGGGAGATGATGGATTGGGGTTCTTCTTTTAAAGTAGTTGAATGATTTTTTTTCAGGAGTTTATACCAATTAAATTTAAGTTTATCAGTTTGTTTGCAAAATGATGCGAAGATGCATTCTCCTGAAATTTTCTTCCTCTGCTTCCGAATAAAATCATTCTTTATATTAAAAAGTCTGCATTGCAATTAAATTAAAATAGTACATGTTCATGCAATGAATTTGGTGAAGTTTAGGCAAATAATAATCTTGCATTGATGCGAAAACGAATTTGGTAAATTTCAGGCAAAAAATTTATTAGCAACACCTAGGGGTGTTCAAAAAACCCGAAAAACTGATTAAACCAAGAAAACCGGAAAAAAAATAACCGAAAAAACCGAACCGTGAAAAAAAACATATTAAAATTTTGAAAAAACCGACCGGTTCGGTTTGGTTTCGGTTATTTAAGCCTGGAATTGGAAAAACTAAACCAAACCGAATCAAAAAACCGAGCCAAAACCGAGCCAAACCGAAAAACCAAGCCAAAACCGAGCCAAACCGGTTTTGGTTTCATAAATTTCAGTGTTTGGTTACAAACGAAAGTAAAAAGAATAGAAATAAAAGATATAAGAGTAAATACATCATTTGGAAATGCTTACACTTTTTGGCTACAATCGGATGCACTTAAGATTTTGAGAGAGAAAATGAAGTTTTTGAAATGTTTTTTAAATTCTCTAACCCAAATTAATTTTTTTATTCTTTGAATTATATTCTATAAAATTAAAAAAAATAAATCTTTTATTTTTCCAATGCATTATATTTCTTTTCCAACAAAGTAACAAATTACTTGTATATTTATAAATTTTAAAAGTCATTCTAGGTATTTCAAATTTTCAAAAATTTGAACCCTAACCTGATTTTCTTTGAACATTATTATGGAGAAGCACTCAAATTTTTTATTCCAATGAACCTAAATTTAACCTAAAAAAACCTTTATTTGGCTCAGTTAAAAGGAAGATACACCTCCATTGAATTTGGTTATGGAAAGGACTCATCCTCTCACTCCTTTTACACTCACTAGATGTATAAAAGTTTTTCAAGAATTCATTATATTTCCATCAGTGTTAATATTACATAAGAGATAGTGTATAAACGTCATTTAAAGACCTATCATATTTCTATATATATTAATACATATATTAGGGATATTTTCCATCAATATTAATACATGTGTTAGGAATATTTTTTTTCCCTATTTAATACTATTAGGGTAATATTACATTTTAACATCTTCTTTTCATAAAAAGACTTGTGAGCTATAAATATATATATCATTTAAATAAAAGGTTCAGAATCTTTATTTTTTATTGCATATTTATTCTTAGAGTATCTATATTTACTATTATTGTATTTTCTCTAAAAAAATCATCGATTTAATCATTAGAGAGTCCTTAAATTTACTAAAAACAATCTTTTTGCAACTATTAGGCATTGTCCATCAGCTACATTGGCTAGGGAGAATAAAATAGATTTTCACAACAAAAAAACTAACTAATTATCCAAGATATAAGTCTCATTTCCAAGCTACTGAATTTTTTTCGATATCATCACATTCTTTGATTTTTTTTTAAAAATATTTTACCCAGATTAGTTTAGAAAATTAGGCAATTCAAATTTTCTTGAATAGTATTCACCCCTAAGTAGACTGACATTTTCCCCTGAGTCTACCAGACCATATATGAAAGAATAATTACATATATAATTAAAAAAAAAAAGTGTCCTCGACATGAAATCATTCAATACCAAATTATCAATCAGCAAATGGTTGAAACTCTGTGCAATCATGCAATTAAACTGCAGGATTGTGTCTGCTACACTAATCGCACGACAAACTTACTACTCTACTACCTCTCCTTCGTGATTAATGTTTGCTTCTTCGTGATCGAATCGCACATATCCGACTCATCAAGTCTTATTATTACTGGACAGCTTAATTTCTCTCTGGTCCAGTGTTAGGTGTCTGTTCATCCACCTAAAAAAATTAGTGTATTTATGATTTTTTCCCCCATAATTTCATTACAACATGGATATTCATTTGCAGAAGAGGCATTGCTCGCCATGAAGTCAGCATCACTTCATTTGTACTTGTCGAGCTTTAAATGAATTTGATAATCAACGAAACTTCTTGACGGATGTTTCTAGGCCATGTCTTGTTCGCATACACCGCAGCGAAGAAAAGGACATCCGCCATAAAGGGATGCAAGTAATAAATTTGACTTAATTTTAAGAAAAATAGGAAGTGAGGCTTAGATTTAATCTTAGTTGGCTCAATTTGTGATTTGGTATCCAAAAAATCTTTTATAGTAATTCTTGTTAATGATATATTTTTTTTATTATTAATATGATTGTCCGAATTATTTTGCATCTACTTTAACTAATTCTATAAATTCTAAAGTTAATGACCATATAAGTTTTCAGTAACCATAAAATTTATGAGACTTAAATTAATGATTTTTAGGGAACAAACCTATAATCTGATCAGTTGAGCTATACCCCTTAAAAATACAATACAATTTTAATTTTATATCTCCATGCTATACATGTAGACATTCCATTAAGTTAATGGAAGGGGACTAGGATTCAAATCCATACGAGTTTGAAATTCATTTTAGTACTTCCTTCAAAGCTTGTAAAAGGGACAAAACCTTAGCCACTTACAAGATTATAATCATAACCCTTCTCTCTCTCGTATAAACATTATTACTATTATTATTTATAATTAATTACACTATTATTATTTATAATTAATTACGGCATGAAATGACATAATCCTGTAATAACATTGTAATACTTAGCTATGATATTGATCCAATCAAGCAAGCTTATCGTGTGCCTTCCATCTTGAAAGTCTCCATCCACTAGTTGCTCGTTTAAAAGAAAAGGGAATAAGTATTTAAAGTTATTTCCTTTATTTTTTAAAAAATAGTAAAATAATAAAATCATTATTTGATAAGAAATATTGTGTCTTTCACATCTAAATACAGGATAGAGGATTCCCACTTACTTTTATATATAAACTAAATGCATATTCTTATCTTAGATACTGTATTTATACTCGAATTGTTTGTATTCACGAGATTGTTTTTAAGTAGAGTGTTAGACATGATATTTACCACAAAATATGGGACCAATTTGTAATTTGGACAAAACACTTCGACAGATATGAGAAACACGTTGCACCATAAGCAAGCAATCCAAGTCGAATAAAAGAAACCTTAACAAAAAGCAAGTGTAACAGCCATTAACGACCTTGCAATCAGCTAAAAGAGAGGAAAAAGAATCAATCCTGGTAAAACCCCAATTACTCATTCTACATTTACAGTGTTAATTACACCTTACAGTATCTCAACAAGAAGGTCATGGGTTGCTCCTCTTCTCTTCCAGGCAAATCCCTAAATTTTTTCTTTGTGGGTCTTTCAATTCTATTGAAAGCCATAAGTTCCAACTCTTGGGTTATGATTTTATTTTGATATTATTGTAAATTAAGTGGATCAAAATGCAATTTTGATGTTTGATCGCTTTGATTTGGTTAATTTATTGAGTTGGAAGGGAATTTGGGGATTAATGTGTGATCGGGGAAATGGGTTTTTGGTAAATAGGGTTTGAGAAAGCTTTTTGTTGATAAAATAGTTTAGTATACTGACCTTTTTGAGGATTTTTGCTAAATTTTCTGTAAAGGTAGAAATTTTGGTCTTCTAGTTTCGGTGGCTGTTTATTCTGGGTTTTGGTTGTTAAGCAAGTATTTGATATATTTATTTTATTTGATAATTGTGGCTAATTTTGGGTGTTTCTGTTGGGGAAAATGTATGTAGATAGAAGTACTGGGAGGTTGGGCGGACTTAACAATTCCGAGAGTGGTGGAGTGGTTGATGCCAAAAACCTACGTGTGAAGGTAAATTTATGGGCTTCAGATTTTAGACTGGTTGTTGTTTTTATTTTTTCTGTGTGCGATTTGGTTGGACAGTCTTAAAATGCATGCGGGTAAGGTAGCAAGTATTGAAGTGGGATTAGGCTAGCAGCTGATACTATTTGAATTTTTCATAATTTTTTGGGGGGCTGACTTGATCAGGATTGCTCTAATTCCAAGCCGTTTGAGGTTTTTGGCAGCTGTTGATGAAAATGTGCATTGGCATCTTCTTTTTCAGACCGAGGCATTGTGTTTGAAGCTGTGACTAGTGGACTTTTGATCCAAATAGGAGAGATGGTTGCTATTTTATCATGTTGGCCGTTCTTTTCTTTATTTTGGTTGGGCTTGGGGGAGTTAATGGTGGTGCTTTTGACCACTTTGTTTTTATCTTTTGTTGTGGTGTGGTGCTATGTGCTCTGTTTGAATTCTTGAATTAAGTTTTTACTTTTGGGAAAAAAGTTGTTCTTAGCCATGTATACAATCTCGAACATTTCTCAGGTTGTTTCTGTGAATCATTCTGCTAACTTCTGTAGTCATATATTGACCAACTTTGTTACAGTTAGCTGATGATATAATATACTGCAGTTTGCTCTAAATTTAAGTCTCTCTAGGTTTGCATAGAATCTGATCCAGAAAGATGGTTTAAAAGGTCAAATCATATGTCTGCATGTCATGCATGGTGCAACCATACGTTTTATATGTAACTTTGGACCATCAAAATACTCATGTTTGAATATACATTGTAGGAGGAGCATTTGAACCATCTCTTGATTTTAATGTGTCTATGAAAAATCAAATACAAACTACTTGTGTTTTCAAGAACAATGATAAAGCATACCACACTTTTCAAAGTGAATACAGCTGACTTTTCATTCCAATGCTGTGTACAGTTGGTTTTGTTAGGGGATTCTGGTGTTGGTAAAAGCTGTATTGTTCTTCGTTTTGTTCGTGGTCAGTTTGATCCAACATCCAAGGTAAGGAATCCATCATTCTTTGCCATTCATTATTTGAGCCTCTCCGCCTCTTCCTCCTCTCTCCCTCCCTCTCTCACATGCACACGCACATACATAGACAGAGGCTCTAGAAGGCTAGAACTACTCTTTGAAAAATTTATTTAGATTTGTTGGTTTTAATTTCCAGGTAACTATTGGAGCTTCATTTTTGTCACAAACGATAGCATTACAAGATTCTACAACAGTTAAGTTTGAGATATGGGATACTGCAGGACAGGAAAGGTATTATTGGGCCAAGTGTTTATTCTGTTCATCACCCGCACACGTGTGCACAGATAGAAGCAAACAAATCCACTTTTGAAATTCTTTGGAAAAGTTTGTCTTCTAATATTTTTTTTCTCCTGGATGACCCTCCTCTTCACCGTTTCCTTCATGAATACCAAAGCTCTGATTGATTTTTGTTTCTTGCTCAGGTATGCTGCCCTGGCACCACTATATTATAGGGGTGCTGCAGTTGCAGTTATTGTTTATGATATAACAAGCCCAGAGACGTTCAACAAAGCACAATATTGGGTGAAGGTAGTCTGCTTGGATCCCGATTTCATCCTCTCTCTCTCCCTCTCTCTCACACACATGCTGACACATCTATGTGGGTGATGAATTTGGCTTATTTAATTTAAACATTTGCTATATTGCTTTCAAACACCATATATATATATATATATATATAAAAAAAATCTTTATGCAAAATAAGTTTTCCCATTCTGAGACGTGAGCCTAACATTTTGAAAATTGAAACAATTATTCAACGGCTTGAATTCAGGATACAGAACAAAATTTCCTTAAAACATAAACCAGAGGCCACCAAAATCTGTTAGATGATTAGGAGTGTTTTAGGGAACGTATGGTACTGCATTTGTACCTGTGTTTCGTGCAAATTTGAATTTTTTTTTTTGTTAAAATTGAGTGTGGTTTGTACTTTTTGGATCGTTTTGATGTGCTGATGTCAAAAATGATTTTTAAAAAATAAAAAAAAATCATTGGCATGCATTTCGGCACGAAAAGCTATTTGAAAAGCACCCGCAACCACACTGTCAAACACGCTCTTAATATCTTTGTTGTTACAACACAAGTTGTTTTTACTGTTCATTTAGCATTTTGAACGCTATTTAAAAATCTCTTTTACCCCCCCCCCCCCCCCAGCATTTTCTTAGTGATGTATCCTATCCTCTTCTTCTTTATGTGAAAGTTTGTTTTTGTGGCTTATAACCTATTGGGTAACAGGAGCTACAAAAACATGGTAGCCCTGATATAGTCATGGCTTTAGTTGGTAACAAGGCTGATCTTCAAGAGAAGCGAGAAGTACCGACTCAAGTAAGTCATTTATTGTGATTAGATCTTTCTTAAGTGCTGAATATATTTTAAGACATTTATTTATTGTGATTAGATCATTCCTAAGTGCTGAATATTTTTTAACACATTTTTTATGTTTATGTATGATTGAAGGATGGCATTGACTATGCGGAGAAGAATGGGATGTTCTTTATGGAGACATCTGCAAAAACTGCAGATAATATAAATCAACTGTTTGAGGTACTTTTAACCATAGTTATCAGACTCGACCCGGGGTTGACCCGATCAAGGAGTCAGGTCCCGGGTTACACGAGTTGACCCGGGTCAACCCGGAAGATTAAAAAAAAATTTGAAGTTTTAATATTTTATATGCAAAATTTAAGAAACAATTTATGTTAATATAAATTATACATGTTATAAATAATGAAGTTTAAAAGATTATTTCAAAAGGTTTTGTATTTCACATTGAAAAAATTTTAATATATTATTTATTTAAATTAAAAAAGTTTTTTTTTCCATATTAAAAAAACACAATTTTTTTCTTGTGAATATAGAGTATATAATAAAAGATTTCAAATCTTATATTTAAAAAATAATTTTTTTTTTGAACATAAAATATATATTAAAACTTCAAATCTTACATTTAAAAAATAAAGCTTTCTTCTAGTATTTAAAAAAACATTTGAAAAAAAAAACCTGGGTCTCAACCGGGTTGCTCGAGTCACAGGTCAACCGGGTTTCGTTGGGTTTTTGCTGATCCCGATTTTTTGTTTTATCCAAACCGGTCTAGCCACTGGGTCCCGGGCTGGTTCAGGTTTAATAACCATGCTTTTAACACTAATGGCATGTTTTATTTCTGTAGCATGGTGCTACTAGAAAAATCATTACTTTGATTCATTGCATGTGACTCTGGTCAATTATAATTAAAAGTTCCACATTTATAATCTGACAACCTCATCAATTTTCAGGAAATTGCTAAGCGACTTCCACGACCTTCCTCAACTTGATTGCAGAACCTTGAAACTGAATGAGAACTAGATTGCCTCTGTTGTTACAAGAAAACCACTTGCCTGTATCAAGTCTCTGTATATTTTGACATTTGCTATATTCTGTGATTTGAGTGTCAATTCCGTTGAAAACTTGCGCTCCCATTTATTACCATGAATAACACATACAGCGTGTTGACTTACAGCCCACAAGTTTATGTCGATGTGAAAGGACTGCATAACAATGTAGCCTTTTGTTTCAAATGTTATGGTTTTTGGGAAACCCTACCTGTTCGGGGTATAAAAATTTATTTGGAAGTACAAATTTATCAGGAGAACCTGGTGATTTAAGCACCATCCCGTTGATGCTTTGCTTCTGGGAATGGGAATCTTGTTTTTGTACGCATTCTAGAAATTCATTTCCTAACAGACGGTGTGTGGCTTAGTAGATGTAAATTTTCTGGGGTGCGAAATGAGCCCACTTCAAACTGAGGGAAGGGAACAAGTAACACTGATGAAGCTATTTACCCCCTCCAGTTATCTTCTTCAGACTTTAGCTTGGTATTTGACGAGATAAAGGTGTGGGAGTTCATTTCGTTTCTCCTCTTTAATCGCACGGGTAAGATAGGTTATTGCTGAATGCATTGCAAGGAATACTGAAGTTAAACTAATCTGATCTTTGGGCTAAGATAATGGTATAGGTCTTGTGAAATAATTGAAGCTATCAAAGATTTAGAAGGCAAGCCGAGGAGTTACCCCTGTTGAAAGGTTAAACCAATGGTAGTTTTGCTTTCGTCTATACAATTTAACGGTCTTTGTAGTTTCAAGAACACTGCTCATTGGAGGTCGTATGGACATAGCAACAGCTGAAACTGTTGACCTGAATGTCTGGATCTCCACACAAGCTCAGATAAAGTCAAGCCCTCATCATGTTCTGTTGGCCACACCAATCGGTTGTGAAAGCTTACCTGTTGTCATTTTCTTGCTGCCCCTTGAGCAACTTGTCGAAAACCCATTTTCTATTAGTATCTGCGGGTCCTTTAGCCACGGCAACTAGTTTTTCATGACTTAGAACTGGCCGTGTCCAGTTACACCATCTCTTGAATCGATCTTCTTGGAACTAGGATTGGAATTGGGGAGCACATAACAGGAAGTTTCTTTTTCAAGTTAATGAAACCACAAACAGAAAATAAAGTTTGTTCCGGGACCTAAATTGTTGGCGAAACCTGACATTAAACTAAAGTTTCTTAATCCCTACAATACCCTCATGTTTCCTTGATAAAGCACAATCTTAAGAGGTATACAGGTACGAAGGGAGACTTGAAGACTGATAATCAGATATGACACTGTTCAAGCTAAGGCAAAGACAGTACCAAAAGAAGATGACTTTTGAAGAAAATGTTGGAGATTGTGAGAGTGCAGTGAAACTTTTACCGTTTTACGGATCAGTGGAAACCGAGACGTAGACAATGGTTTGGGCACGCACGTTCGATGGTATTTCTCTTAGATGTGCCTGCTAGGTCCATTGTAGAAGAGTTCTAAAGTGGTTTTGGATAGTGATGCATGATAATTATCTAACACACAAAGCTCCCCTATACATCGATGTCAGGGACAGGGACCATATGACTGTTTCAGTCAGTCATCGTCCTGTCTTCGGTGTTCAATCCATCAAGTGCATGAAAAAAAAAAAAAACTCAATGGGCAAGTGATTTTTAAGATCTACCAAAGGCATGTGCAAAAATTAATTTCCTTTAATTTTTCTTCTTTTTATATATATAAAAAAGTCTGTCCCACAAAGGCAAACGCATCTCTCACTGGGTACACCTACACGTAGAGTCTAACCATAGCATTGGTGTTTTGATGGCTAATTTGACATGTACAATAAACAATAAAAGTGCCTCTAAATTAGTTCATACTTGGTATTTCTAATCAAGTTTTATTGATTTGACTAGTGTACTGGGATTCTCGAAATTAACTAGATGGTTGCGGGAGTTTGACTTTCCTTCGTTCTTGGATCAAAGAGAAAATCAAAGACATTATTACTCTGCAACTGACAAACTAAAACTAGATCCGTTTCACCTAGTCTTCTCTCGTCACATCACATTTAAAATCCTTCTGCTTAGCACATTTTCACTTCCTTGATCCATGCCATTCTATTCTTTAATGGCAATCAATCTTTTCCGTGCTGAATCGCTTAATCAGATAAAGATTAGGCTCTGCAGCAACCTCACTTTCTCACAGTCACACAATTCAAGATTTGTATATGATCATGTGGGCTCTAGTTCGCAAACTAATCATACCTTGATTGATGCAAAACCATATAACAATACCGAGTGATTCAAGTATTTAATGACACTAAAAGTTTTGTTATTCAGAACTGATTGGAGAATATACTGAGCATTAAAACATACACAAAAGGGCCCTGCCTAGTCTATACTGCTATCCCAAAACAGGGCTCTTATTTATGATAATATTGCACATGGCATCCTAAGCTTGATCCAATTAAAGCACCATATAGCAGTATAGTATTAGTAGGGCATACCAGTACAGGGCATGGTGCCTCGTCTCCCATTTAAGTTATAGGAGCACCTGTCAGAAGAAGAAAGAGGGGAGCTGCATGGTTAACATGTCTGGGCAATGTTTGGAGCTCATGAAAGGACTAACCAACCTCCCAGGCGACAAACCCACCTGAAGCTTAGAGATAAAATGGGGTCCAATTTTGATTTTAGAAAACAGTTTGGACTTGTTGCTTTGATTGTAGGGTTCCTCTCATTTAAGTCTTGATAGAACCTCAATCTTGTCAAAACCCAATCTTCTGACTGTAGGAGGTGTGGTGGCCATCAACTTTTTAATTAGGACAAATTATGC
>Ga0325405_1000684_pt1 | contig 33065 bp, 16 predicted proteins | sample PopdelMetagenome_21_FD_205663 | JGI IMG/M metagenome (GOLD analysis project Ga0325405, IMG submission 205663) | Populus deltoides microbial communities from Bellville, Georgia, United States - Xylem-Control-R2 | ecosystem: Host-associated > Plants > Phyllosphere > Stem > Wood/Secondary xylem... | reverse complement strand
TTTTTAGTTTTTTATATATTTTAAAAATTTATTTATAATATATATATATATATATATATATATATATATATATATATATATATATATATATAGGCTAAAAAAGACAAGACCATGACCTAAAGACAAGGAAACAGGTCCGTACCATTTTAGACTTCACGACACTAATTAATATCAATGGGTCGTCTTAATGGATCTAGCCAGAAGCCAGTTACTTGGATTGATTGTAAATATTTAATTTTCTCAGTTGCATCGAGGGAGTCAGAATTGTGGTACGTGACAACATGAAATTAAGGTGGTCAAAACTCTTTCTTAATTAGAGCTAGGACAACCTCATAAATAAATCACGTGGCCAAGAATTTTTACCTTCCTCTTTAAAAAGATAAGCATATAATAAAGGTATTTTTCTAAATATACATTCTATTGATTAATATTAGTTTTCTTTATTTATATAATGCAGGATATGATATACAGGTGCGCTGAAGGGGACAAATTAGTCAATTAGCACAGTAAACAACACAGTAAACGTAAAAAATTGATGGAAAAAAATCGTTTGATTCTTTATTTTATTTTATTAAATAGCATGTTTTTACCTTGTCGTGTTTTTACCTAGTATATCAATTCATGATGGTTAGTGAAACCATCGGCTAATTCTAAAAGTAATAAGAAAAATCTCAAAACTATCAAAACCATGAGACCTCGATGAGATTTTTTATATTTAAAAATTTGACTGTTCATATAGTGATGCAATGGCTAGTATATGGAAAATAACCTTCAAAAATTCTTATAAAAATTTCAGCACAACTCAATGATTTGATTAAAAGTAATTGCCCTTTTGATATGTTTTTCTGGTCCGATGCGGCCACATTTCTCTTGAGTCTAGACCCGTTACACTGGTACATAAATACATATGCTAGGTTATTCATGTAATTTGTTTGGGGGTATATTTTTATTAAGTTATGGCAGATTCACACATTTTTATTTAGAATCATCCGTCATTATAAGCTTGACTATATTATTGACACTGAAAAACACATAACAACAACCTTGTGAGTAATAATTTTTGGAGATTTTAATTGTAGTCTATTTTTAGTACACTTGTTGGAAAAAAAATATCATGACTCATAAAATATATTTAAAAAAAATTCATAAAATTATAATTTTGATGTAAAATGATCAACTGATTAATATAAATAAAATTTAATCGATCAATTAACTTAGTTATCTTGTTATGTTTTAGAATCATGACAAGGTAACAGAGTTTTATTTCACTAAATATTTTTCAAATATAATTATTATTATGTTAATTTTTTTTTTATATATTTGGTGGGTTAATTTAATTAAAAAAAAAAAAAAAGCTGCCAACGGAGCATGAAGCGTTGGGTCTGCTATGTTATACAAGTAAACAGCAAACAAGGGGTCTCCGCACGTGGACAGTACAATCACTTGTTCCGGGAGGAACAATAAACTATTGCTATTAAATAAGTTGATGATCAGGACAGACAATTCCTCTACGTGAGTCAAGCAGTGTCTATTCCCTAATCAATGCAAGAAAATCTCTTAGAAAATCAACACCTTTGTCCTTTCTATCTCTCACTCTCCTTTTCACCTGTCACTCACCCCCCGTGGCATGCACAGTTAATTTCTCCCATAAACAAGATGAAAATTGCCTGGCTTGCCCCTAAGGCTAAGGGCCTTGCTTTTTCTTCAATGTTGTTCTGATCGTATTTTTACTTGGAAGTCCCAGGAGTACTATCGAAGTCAGGACCTTTAACACAGGGAGGAGATAAACTGGTGGGTCATTCTCAGCCCTCCCTTTCTGTCAAAGAGTTTATGAATGCGAGAGAAATGGGGACTCTTTTTTCACTCTCTTCAACAGTTCATTCATACCATCCATTTGCTATGTGTAGTTGACATCCTGCAGATCGAGGAAAAGAGTGGGGAAACCAGGTTCATTTACCATATGAAGTATTAACTTTGTTCAAAGAAAGTCATCTCTTTCTGGAAGGCCTTTTGTGGGTTCTGATCGTTTCTGTGTATCAGCAATTGTGTTACTACTGATGACTGACTATTAAGCCTTATTATTATGGCAGTCTAACTCCTTTTACTTTAATATCTGTAAGTGGCATCATAGGTCTCTTAGGTCCATACCGTGTCTGGGTAATTCATGTAACTCAGTCTAAGAACCACCCTCTCTACACGGCAACCTTTTTTCTGCTGACTTCAGTTTTCTTTGTAGCTAGGGCTATAGCAGCACAGCTAACTGCGGTCACTTGTACTGCAACCCCTGCTCTTTATTACTTCAGTTTTTTTTTTTAAATAATATTGGAAACTGTCACTGTCATAAAAATATTTTAAAAAATATCACAGGTACAGTTGAGAAAAGCACAATGTAAAACTATCGTGCTTCAACTTTATTTTTTATTTTTTAAAATATACACATGACTCTATTTCAAATACCAAAACCTATATATATATATATATATATATATAGAAGTAGCCACCTCCAATAGCAAAATTAGAAAAACCTTATATTTAATCTCCATGGTTTTAAATTCTTTTATAATTTTTTTTTCATCTATTTGAAGTTTTTTTCTAATTTATTTTGATTTTTGATTTTAATAAATAGAAAAAAAACAAGAAGTAGATAAATGAAAACAAAATGATAAGAAAAAAACACATTTTTAGAATAAAACACTATAAAATTAAATACAATAAATACTAATAAAAACTATCTAATTATTTTTAATACGACAAAGATTAATTAAGTAATTTTAATAAATAATAGATGCTAGGTTACAATTAACTCAGGACACACATATCCATATAAAAAAAAGGATCGCGAACCACTTCCAGCAAACAATTACTAACGGCAAGAGCATATGCAATATAATTATACCAAATCCATGACATTTATGTGGAGTCGGCATTGACGTGGGACAGAAGACTATTTTGATTGATTGATGCGGTTGATTGGTGCAGTAATTCAGTACGTCGAGATGGAGCATGATTATTCTTAGGCTAGCTCTGGACTCGGTTCTTGACTTCACGCAGAATTTTTCTCAAAACAAGAATCATTGATATTGTAGGAGCGCAAACGAGGGCAAAAATATCATCTGTAAGCAAACATATTTCCTCCTCTAATTTCTAAAAGAAAGGAACACTTCCAGCCATTACACAATCACACCAGTAAGAACAATTCCTTAAGCAGGGAAAAGTCGTTATTGCATATGCTAATAGGTTCAACCGTGAGCAGAGCTAGTGCTAAGCCTATTTTCTTCTTCTATTGTTTCTTAACTCTCCTAGAAACATTTATGTCTTCTGTGTTTGGTTGTGTGATGTAATGTCTCTTTACAAAAATGCATTTATTGTGAAAATACATTGATTTGATATTTTTTTATGTATCAAAATCATCTATATACATCCCAAAATGTATCTACACAGATTTGATTATTGTATATACAGTCTCACTAACAGCTCCTGAAGAACTGGTCCTAGTAAAGTCAGGCATAAAAGCCACACCTCACATGGTAATAGGCAAGGCGACTTATAGTTGCTGTTAGGCCTCCGGACAGGGTTAGCTGACTCTCATACCTGATATCCAACATGCGAGGGGAGGGGGAGGCCATGACATATGATGTTTAATTGCCTGTGCATGGTATTTTCCCTTTCTTTTTTTCCTTGTTTTGAGCTTCAAGGAGCAATGCTTTTGCCTTTGAAATCCACGATTCGCGTCTTGTTCTTGAGGGTTATGGGGTACCCAGAAGCGACAAAGGCACAACCTTACATCCCTTCGCATGTAGTTCCAAGGGAACATCCCCAACAGAATCTCATGGACAAGCCCTATTATTTATACGGTGGGCCATGCCCCATTTATACCACACACCTCTGCGACTCTTTTATTTCATGCATTTTGGAGATCTGATTAGGCCAGCTATCTTGTATCTTACAAGGGTCATTCTCAAAACATGTTTCTTTCTTTCATGTTCAACACAATCATAACCAACTCCATCACATGAGCTCGGGGCGTTGAGGGAACAAATCCTCTTCTCGACAGCAAACCTCTCTCCCATTCGTATCCAAACATAGGATGCTGCCAACAGCTTCTTCCAACATTTTTTGCTTCTTGGTCCGCTAAACCGACAACATTTTTCATCTAAAGTTTCACGTCATGTCACAAGCACCTCTCTATTCTGATGCAGTCCATTCAATTCTTTTCTTCGTATTGTGCATTATATTAGAAACAACATCCATAATTATTTTAATGAAAACTTCTGTCTGGGTTTTTTATCATTATTTTTATCTTCCATGAGTTGAGGTTGAATTATATATAGCTTGAATTATATATGTTTTCATCTGAAATTACAAGTCCATGATCACCCCCGCGCGCATCTACCTTGATTATCCAGTGTTTTGTATTTTAATCAATACTTGCACACACAATTGCAAGGCTTATCATAAGCATGTTTCTTCTGTTAGAAAGGATCTGTATAGATATGTTGATTATATACTAACAAGAAACTAAAAGAGATGTTGATTTTACCATGCACTTCAATAATCTAGTAGTCAATCTTCATATAATTTATTTATTTTACTAAAAATGTTAGCAAAGCATAAAATATATTTTTTTATTTTTTTAAAAATTTAATCCAATGATCCGCAGTTTATCTAATTGAATAACCAAAGTAGTTTGTTTTTGTATTCATTTGCTTTTGAAAGTATCTTATCAGATTTATTTTGATCGAGCTTATGCATCCCTTCCATTCTAAATTAATTTCAAACCACAGGACATTTGGAAACCATGAAAGTTGTGATTATCCATTTGTAACATAACTCCACAGAATTTTGAATATCAATGCATGGCTAATTTCAGTTGTTCCACCCAAGTTTATATAACTGAACGATTTCTTCCCAAAACTTAATTTGTTTTCTATAGATCAACTCCTTGTATCTTGTCCATTTATCAATCAGGTCCTTGTATCTTTTGTCAGAAAAAAATAATGAAAATTTGTATTTATTGTGTAAAACTTCAATTAATTAACCCTTGTCTTTTTCAAGTGGTGTTGACAGTTTTAAAGGATTACTGTACGGTTCCTTGATGCAGTGCATGGAATGCAGATTCACTACCCAAACACGTATTTCTTTGGTTAGTCCCTCTTCTATTTTGAGTTTGCCGATCCAGCCCTCACCATTTATGTTTGTTCATGCAAATTGTCGCAGGAACATCAAGGCAAAGGGCACTGTGAAGTCTGAACCTTCCATCCAAGTCAAACCGCGGAGATTTACCTAAAGCTATCCACGTCATTACAATGGGGTCATAATCATTGAAAATTTAACAAAAATGACTTTATTTACTTAGTGATTAAATTGGTCACCCGTGAAAGTGATCGATGGAGTTTTTTCAGCCCATCAAACCCTTCTATATTGAAATAATTAACTGGCCACTAATTAATGCTCCCGTATCTTTTTTGTTAATTATGACAACTTTTCTAATTGGCCACGGAAATCTTTTTTTTTCCCTTCTCACAGTAATTTTTTAATCAATAAATAAAACAGTCTGCCGAGGTCTTTTTTTTTTATTCGAGTATTATTAGAATTTTGTAGGAAGAAAATTAAACCCAACGTTTGTCTTGGGGTTGCTAAAAAAATGTTTGCCTTAGTTTATGTGGAATGGATCATATATATATATATATATATATATATCACCGTTTTTTAATGTAGTTTAACTATATTTTTGATTTTTTTGTTTTAAATTGATATTTTGATAATGTTTTTTAATTATTTTGAAATGTTCATATTAAAAATAAAAAAATATTATTTTAAAATAAAAACACTTCCTAAGATACAGACAGACTCCAAGATGCATACAGGGGACAATTTTAGTCAAACTCAACATTTGACCTGAACTTGTACGAGAGTGGATGTAAGGTTCACCCTATGAGGAGTTGGGTTAACAAAATGGAAATAACCAACAAAGATCATTTATTAACCTTTCTAGTTTTGTATCTGAAATACGAATGGGAGAGAGGTGCACATACATACATGCATGCATACATACACATTGGAATCTTGTTCTCTTCCTACCAGGGACTCCTCCTGCCTCGTGACTGCACGCTCTTTGGGTGAGAGTGTTGGGGCTCCAGATGAATACAAAGACATGGAAACCAGCGCAGGAGAGGCATCCTAAGTTTGTAACGAGGCAGGTCAGGGACAATAATTGAAGATACAGAGGCCCATGCAAACACTGACCATATACCGTGTGTGTGTGTGTGTGTATACTTCCACACGAGAAAACAAGGGCACACGTGGGAATGGAAGGGCAGATGCAGACGGCAGATGAGATCAAAAGAAGAAAAGCACAGAGTTTCTATTTCGGAACCAGAGGTAAAGATTTGAATGATGAGAGCAAATATACTGCAATATTTTTACATGCCATGTTTCCGCAACCTGGTTCCGTTTGCTGTCTGAAAAGTTTGAGACCAAGTGCTTTTCTACGAGAACACGTATACACGTGTACATACATCATGGTCCCTCTGCAGATTTTAGAGTTTGCAATTAGCTCCCTATTTACTAGGTCCCGTGCAAGCCATATCTTTAATTTAGTCCTTGAAGGGCCTCTATTTCCTACGTTCACCGCTCGGTTTTATTACTTTTATATATATATATATATATATATATATATATATATATATATTATATTGTTGCTTTGCTCTTTCTACTGGGCTGTCGCCGCTTCATTTCTGCAAATTGCAGATCGTGGTGGGTTAGACTTGAGCTTGCTGCTTATTTCATGTTATCGTTGGGTTTTTACCACTTTCATCTTTTCGGTTTTTTATTTATTTATTTGTTTATGTTTGCCATCTGTTTCTACAGTCGCTGCTCTAGCTCTTTTTTTGGAGTTTGTGATGGCCTCATAGCTCTCCCTACTGGTTGATTATTGTGTTCCCATTCTCCCTTGAATAAAGATTCGATCTCTTTCAGTCAGAGAAGGAAAAAGCTCCCGAAGTAGCACTTTATTCAAAATTAACGAAGATTTCGCATATTTATATACCATAAACGCTCTTTCTTTCTTTTCAAAAACAGAGATTTTCCATTGATAAGAGAAGAGAGAGAGGTTTCTACATATCGAACTGAAGCCAATATGAATTATATCAATATTAATACAAAATGGCTTGAATTATATCATTATATAAACTTCAAAAAATGTTAAAAATAGAATCTGTTCTAAAATTGTTGTACAGGCTAACTTATGCTCTTTCTTTTTTAACAACTCACCCAGCAGCTTTGATATCTTGAAAAATCTTCTTGGCTATTCATTTTTGTCCAGATAATTTAGACTTTAAACCATTAGAACTTTAAACATATATTCACTGCAACATAGAAATTCACCAACAAGAGAATAAAAACAACACAGGCAAATAAATAAAATAAAAAGCTTTCAAAATGAGTAAAAATATTAGATAAACTGGAAAAAAAAAACCATAAAATCAAGTAGCATAGTCACTACATTTGATATTATCTAAGAAAAATAAAATGAGAAATAATGTTGTCGCCAATGAATCTATCACTGGAAGCAAATATATATATATAACTGCTAGGGTCTTCATAGCTCGATACTCGTTTTTTTCAATGAATAGGATAAGATTTCACTATTTCCTTTCCGTGTGATTTTCATTGATTGAATTTTTTAATTTTAACTCAAACTAAAAATATTTACTAAATCGAGTCAAAATTTCTCTTTAATAAGAAGTTAAAATATTTATTTTATTTAAGTTATTACTCCTAGTTTATATCACCTCTTTTCTTTTAAAAAAACTTATATATTATTTTTATCAAATATACCTGTAACTTGACTCAATATTGTCATTAGATTACTTATAAAAATAACATTTGAATTATAATTCAAAATAAAAAATTACCAAGTCACGACCATATACTATAAATATTTATTATCAACCATCACACTATAAATTAAGCGTGTTTTTATTAAAAAAAATGGTGTGAAAATATCTTATCTCAGTATATTCATCCTGTTGCCTGGACCTGACTCTTCTAATTTATTGTTGTTGGTCATCAAACTGGATTGATATGCTACTTGATAAGTGTTTAGTGCCGGGTGATTTTAAAATTTGTTTTTTTAATATGTTAAAATAATTTTTATAATTTTTTTATTTTTTAAATCAACATATTAAAATTATAGAAAAACACTAAAAAACAAATCAATTTGATATTTTTTAAAGTTAAATATATTTTTAAAATGCACCGAACATAATTTTAAAAGCACATACAAACAACCTATTAAAGCCCTATCTACATTGTGATTCAACTATTTTTTAAAATATTTTGAATTTTTTTGTTATAAATTTTTTTATGTTTTTTTTTTTATAGTTTTGATATACCGATATAAAAAATAAATTTTAAAAAATAAAAAAATATTTTTAATACATTTCTAAACAATAATAATTTTAAAAAACAATTATACACACACATTTTCTATAGGGCAACTAATTAAAGGTATTAAAACTGGGTTTAAAAAAGTGTATGGTAATTAGTTAAATGTTGAATGGATTCATAAGCTCCGGGACATTGTACCGAACATTTACCGAAAAGATTGATGATACCATATCTATATATATATATATTAGGAACAGAAGAGCTGCTGCAACTTCTGGGCCTCTCTAACAATACATATGGTCATGATGACATCAGTCCGAAACGATATCGTCTCACAAGCAAGTTCACGTGTTCATAAGCGCCATAAATGACATTGGTATGTAGCAGTTACACAGTTTCAAGAAGGCAGGGGAAACAGCGAGTAAAATGACACAGAAACAGGCTACACTGGCTGGGACACTATGACCCCAGGGTGCGTGTAGAGAGAGGGTGGAAGTAACTGCAAATGGTGGGTTTCTTGACAATTGCATTGGGATAGTTTAGTTTGGAGTGTTTCCCATGGAAAGCAGTCAGGTTTTCAAAGCTTCAGCAAGGAGGATCGTACACTTCTGTTACTCTGTGAGCACATGCAGTAAATGAATTGTCCATTAATGGATTTTCCTGTTAGCAAAGTGAAAACTGTGAAAATAAATAGATAGATAAGGATACTTCTTCTTCCTAAGTACTATTCTTTTTTCCTTCTTGTATTTCATGGCGCAAGTATTTTAAGGAATGAAAGTGCAGTCTAAGGACATTCCTTACATGGAAAATAGGCGCCACCCTTTTTTTAAATTAAAAAAACGGTACAGTTGAAGTTATTTAATTAGAGCCATTTTTTCCCATCATTTTAAACGATAAAAGTTGAAATACACATGTAATGCAAGGTAATTAATCATTTCCGGTTATTATATTTAAGTTAATTATTAATTAAAAGTTGAAATAATTTCATTAAAAGAAATTATTGAATACACAACTACTAGATAATGGCTGTTCATGTAGAGGAAACAAGAGTAAAAGGGTGATGTTTTTTGGTATAGACAGATTCCAAGACCAAGGGGCCATGCCCCCAAGAGTTTTTGAACCTGTCATGTATAATGAAAGACTATACATTTACATTTACACATATTAGAGAGGGAATCCACCAAAGGAAAATATTAACACTGATATATATCAGAATACCTCCATAATCATGATTAAATTCAAATAAATATATCATCCCACCAAAAAAATAAATCTCAGCATCACCATCCAAAAGTATTTGAGCGAGATCTTATACATATGATGGAGCACGTACTTGCATATATACGACCACTAACGAGTTTCTCGCCCATACAAGATGAGTAACTTCAATTTTTCTTGTAGCAGCATTATATATATATATATATATATATATATATATAGAGAGAGAGAGAGAGAGAGAGAGAGAGAGAGAGAGAGAGAGAGAGATGGGGCTCCATGAAAGAGACGGGGGAGAAGTGCAGAAGGGGTGGGGATTAAGATGACGTGAAGGTAATAGCCTTTTTGGACTGTTATAATTAGTTGTGTAAGAAGTGATATTAATAAAGTAATGATTTGGCATAGGGGTTTGGTTGTTGGGTCAACTTCAGGTGGTTATGTGAAACCCAGGTTAAACCGGCCTCTCTCGAAGTAAAAACACAAGATAGACATATATAAACTGATAAACTGATGGAGATTGAGAGAGGAGCTGAAGTGGGGCTTGGTTATTTACTGGTGCTTGACAGGGGTTGTTATGTCAAGCCCTCATTTTCTGCCTTGAAAAGAAAGGTGTCTAGACCTGTACAAGCCCAAGCTAGCAGCCCTTGCACATTCTAGTCTTTCTTGTCAATACAGAGAGAGACAACCCAAGGAGGAAGAACTTCAACAGTTGAAGAGAGAAGAGAGAAGAGAGAAGAGAGAGAGAGGGTCTCTCAATTTCACACGTGTGATGATTCAAAAAAGAGGAAGGAAATACTACTACCATTAAAATAACACGAGAGGTACTAGCCAGCTAGTTAAATAAAACGGTCAGTCAGGGGGGGGGTTTGTTAACTACTTTTAAGCCTTCTCTCCCCTCCCTGGAGTCTCACAGCAGACAAAGAAAGATATAGCTCTAATTAAAGCACCCTTGCTGATCCTTGCTGTTTTCAAGAGACTTAACTTGCATCTCTCCATCCATTCCTTCATCTCTCTCTGTCAAACTTAGCTTCTTATCTTTAGAGTTTAGACTCCCACAGGATGGTGACTTTATGTACAGTTGTGTAACAGCATCTGTCAGAGAAATTAAGAAATGAAGGCATGGCCAGGAAGAGTGTTCTATATGCAACACCATATAATAACAGCAGAAATGTCCTTGCTTGTTACTCTTCTAGTGCTCCCTCATCTTCCTCTTCCTCTCCTTGCTCTTCAATGGGGATGGTTTATACAGACATTGGTTCTCTCTCTCTTAGTCCCAACTTTGGAATGACAACACCTGCCTCTTCTTCTCATGAAATGGAAAACGGGAGGCTCACTTGGGGTTTTCCTTTCATGGCAAATTATCATGCTAGCAGTGATGCTGTTGCGGAGGTTAAGGTCTCTGATTGCAGTGATGGATTTGGAGAGAACAATGAGACTATAAATCACAATGCTAACTCATCACATGAAGAGAACCCTAATGAAAATATGATAAGTGGCAGGGAAACAGATAGTGGGCAGTCAAAGCTTTGTGCAAGAGGGCATTGGAGGCCGGCAGAAGATACCAAGCTGAAGGAACTTGTGGCTCTTTATGGTCCTCAAAATTGGAACCTTATAGCTGAGAAGTTGGAAGGTAGATCAGGTAAAATTACTAAAGAAAAAGAAATTGTAAACCTCTGTTCAAATCTTGCCACTTTCATTTGTCTCCATTTTGTGTTCTCCTTTGCTTTAGGGATCTTATTTTCTAGTTTCTGTTTGGCTCATTTTGATTATTGTTATGTGAAGGTAAGAGCTGCAGGTTAAGGTGGTTTAACCAGCTGGATCCAAGGATAAACAGAAAAGCTTTCACTGAAGAAGAAGAGGAGAGACTAATGCAAGCTCATAGACTTTATGGTAACAAATGGGCCATGATAGCAAGACTTTTCCCTGGAAGAACTGATAATGCAGTCAAGAACCACTGGCATGTCATAATGGCCAGAAAATTTAGAGAACAATCAAGTGCTTATAGGAGAAGGAGGCTAAGTCAATCTGTAAACAGAAGAATGGAGGAAATTCCAAGCTTTGTCGGTAGAGATGCAGGCATGAAAGCAGAACAACCACCGTGTTGTCACAACATCCCCAGTGCTGGAGGATTAAATAACTTATCGTCTTACCGAATTGTAAACTTTAATGGTGCTGGTTGCGGTGGGGTTGACAACGGCTTAAATGGATCCCCCCACATGACCAGTGAGGGAGAAGCAGTCTCAAGCATTAAGGTCCCTCAAAGTGGGTTTCGTGCACAACAGACACCTTTTGATTTCTTCTTTGGTATGTGCGTCTTTTGTGACCCCCCTTAATCCTCACCCTCTCTTTACATTCTCTTTTGTTTTTTGTTTATGTGGTGTCTTCTTGAGTTTGTTTGGGTTTCTGTGTTACTTCCTCGTTGGTTTCTTTTTGGGAAGCCTACCTCATTTCATAGCTTTATTCTCTTCGATTTATACAGTTGAAACCAAGCCTACCACCATTGGTTCACTTACTTAAACAAACCTTCTCCACTAACTTTTTGGTTGCTCTAAATTCTGTATAAACTTGGGCATGCTTCTTTCTTTTAACTACTAGCAGTTCTTTTCATCTTTGTGATTGGTTTGGGTTTTGTTGCAGATCCCAAAAGTGAAGACATGCTGGGCATGTTCAGCCAAACCAGATCATGGGATAGGCCAAATGAAGAGCCCCACATTTCTGGTTTTTATCCCCAACATTACCCTCCATACTTAATGGCAACGCAACAGTCAAACTACCAAAACCCTTATTGTTACTCAGATTTAACAGCGTCAACATTACCTCAAGAAGTTTCAGTCAGTCAGCCATCACCTTCATCACCATCAGTGGCAGATCAGAGCAGAGTTAGCGGCCATTTTGAGACTGTTGCACCACCATTCATTGACTTTCTCGGGGTAGGAGCCACATGAAGTCAGAAGTATAGCAAAAGAAAAGAAAAGAAAAAAGGCTGAAAAGGGTTATTGTTTTTCGCAGAAATCATATCAGAGAGGTGCTTAATGTGGATGTGCTCCAATATAACCGAGAGGCCATTAGAGGAAAAGGTGAAGGGATTGTAGTTAATTGATGCAGTTGGATGGCAGAAGATAAAATCTGCATCAGTCTTTTGATGTCATGTCGCCCCAGCATCTTTTCTTCCTCTTCCTCTTCTTCTTTTTTGTGTAGTAAAATCTTCTGCTCTCACATGAGACCCTTTCGAAGGGTAAAACAAATAAACTTGATTAATGATGAGTATTATCCTTTCTGTATTCGTTTCCTCTTTCCCCATTATTTTTCTTCTTCTTTTTTAAGCCTCTATCTTTAGTCATTGGCTTTTTATTTATTTATGTATTTTACTTAGAAAGAAGGTAATCTTGAATCTCCACACTCCAATTTCTAGAACATGAAAGTTGATTGAAACATCGGAGCAATGATTCACTGATGTCGTTTGCTTTTTTTTCTTTTCTTTTTCTACCCATACCATTATAAAACTGCTTCCAGAAAATTATAAAGGGGAGCTACTTGTTTTTCTTTTCTTGGTCCAAGATTACCAATACTTTCCAGAGTGATTCTTCCATCGTAATATATATATTCTTCCATCATCTAAAAAACTTAGGTGATGATTTATAGAATACAAAACAGAAAATCCTTTATTACATCCACCTCTTCATGATTTGAAGAACTCTCCTCGTATGATGATGCCACATTAATTAGTTAAAAAATAAAATGTTGTCTCTAACATTACATGTAAAATAACGAGAATTTGCATTTTTTAAAAACGTCAGTCGGAGGACAAGGGAGGGATTGTTTGTATAATTAACATATAAATTAAAATTTAAAACTGATGCATATTCTATAGTGGAGATGGCCCATTAGAGTTTAATTGGACGTGATTAAGTTTGTAAATAATATGTAAACAATATCGTTAATTACTCCCGAATAAAACATGGACGGGGGAGAAATTCAAAGGGCTTAAAAGTGAAACTGAGGGGACGACACTAGGATGAAAGTCCTAGTGTTTTGTTTACTTCACGTTGTCCACAAAGTTTTAACAAAAAAGGCTGAAGATAGTTGGAGCTAGCTTGACCTTAAAATGTTGGGGTTTTTTTATTTTTTGAAGGGGGTAAGGTTGTTTGGTTTGTTACTACGAAGCTGAAGAGGATGTTGATGATCATGGAGGTGACGCTGGTGCTAATAAAAAGACACCAAACAAGAAGCTGAAACTTGTATCAAACATCCTTTTCTCATGGGCCTGCAAAATTCAGGCACAAATCCTGCAACAGAACCAAACACCACCCACTCTCCTAATGCGTTCATGATGGGAACTGCTGAACATCCATTCCTTTCGTTTCCTCATCGGCAGAATCTTCTGTGATTTCATGCCACCCACATGGGGTGTATCTGTTTGCAACTGTCTACTTCTGTACAAAAAGTTCTGTATGCATATGGTTACCTGCCGATGCAAGAAACGTATTATATGATGACATGAGTTTCGATATACTGTTGTCATGGGCCAACACGCAAACATTAACCAGCTAATTTATGTTTCATTCTTTCGTCCTTTCTACCCCCGGCCTTTAAATAAAAAAAAAAGAATGGCAATCCTAACTTTGGTTATTGTTTGCTTATCTTGAAATTAGCGTAATTTGGTAGGAAAAATATTTATTATTTGGTAACAATATAAAAAGCTGATCTGGCTGTTGCAAACTTTGATCAAACAATCACAGGAAATTGAGATTTGGAGTGATTTGCTCAAAGTTTATAGTAAGATGAATTCTGAGAAGGTAATGTTTTGTATTTGGTTAAAAATAATTCCAAGAAGCTACTCCATGTTGTCTAGTAAGTAGTAAAACAATCATCTGTAAATTCTTGTTTTTCTTCTTTCTCAGACCTCACCAATAGGAGGGATGTAAGGATGCATCCTTCGCTAGATGGGAGCTTTCTAACTTCTGTTCTTTATATATTTATCAGATGAAGTTAATCTTGAAAAAAAAATCCCACAAATTCTTTTAGATATATATATTGAAAATTTAATAAATCATTTGTATATATGTGTAATTCTGGGCATGGAAGTTCATCAGGTTAGAGATACTCTAACCTATCTTAGTATCCAAGTAAATCGTGTATTTTCTACTCGTCTCCACCTACATCTACATGAAAATAAAGTCTTTCATAAATGCAGGTATAATTGTCATACATGATTGGGACGTATGAAAACATAAAACCTAGAAAAATAAATAATTTTCTGCTGGGAAAAAAAAAAAAAAAGTACAGAGAATTCTCAAGTTGGAGTGTACTGTTCATCGCCTTCCTCTCTAAGAACACGGATTTGATATCAATAGGTTGTGATTTTTATGGATAAATGGTTGAAACTCTTTCTGCTCAAGATGAAGGACGTTAATCAAAGCGAGGATACTTAATAGAAATAAAAGCGGTAATCAATTTAGAGTAACGATGTTGATGAAAATGAGACTGTCAATCTAAACTACAAGGAGGAGTTGTTTGAGTTTTCATATAGAACATGAACAGAGACGTAAAAGTAATTTTTTAAAAAAAATATAAAGTGCAAAAATATTTTTAAATTGAAAAACTTAGATTTAAATTGGTAATTCGATTAATCTCACGTGATTAGACTGGATAAAGAAGGGATGTCCCTTGTGAAAATGTCCTTGTAGCCCGGCAATGATTACAATTCGAGTTGTTTTTCTGTAATAATGGTATTTTTAAATCGATTTATGCATGAATTGAGATTAAGTTTCTCCTCAGATGATTTTAAAAATATGTCGATCTAATATGATTAAAATAATCTAATAAATTATCTTGGATGTTGCCTCTAAAATTTAAACTCAAAAATAAAATAAAATGCAGCAAATACTTTTCTCCGTCGGCAACCTCCTTTTTTTGTTTTATTAAAATTATATATATATATATATATATATATATATATATATATATATATATATATATATATGAACAACATGACCGGGATAAATTGGGCCTGGGTATGCTGGCTAGTGACCAGCCCAAGCAAGGGTTAGGATCAAAGACCATTGATCTAGTGGATTATTCGAACACCGGACTCATCTCGGGCTTGTGTTTCGGAGATAACGGGCCCAACCCACTAGTATTGGATGGTTCGAAAAGAAAATAGCCATGATAATTCACATGCCTTTTTATCATCAAGCAACTCGTCAACAGGCAATCTTCATGGAACAGAAACACCATTCCTGGCCTGTCGATCTGGTGGTGGGAGAGAGAAATTGGGTTTTTATTTTTTTTCATTGAAATAATATTTTTAAAATGGGTAAAAGTGCCTTTTCTTTTTAAATGCATTTCCGCTTTTTTAAAGTTTTTTTTTTTTTTTTTTGAAAGTTGATTGTTCTTCCTGCCCATTTCGTTTACGCAGCCATGAAAAAGTAATTTTTACTGTTTATTACACAGGGATAATAAAAATATATATCGTGCGGTGGATATTGCGCCGGAGCATGCATATATATATATATATATATATATATATGAAGTGTGCCCTAGCTTGACCTATATATCAAAATCTAAGTCAAGGGTTGATCAATATCTAAAAAAAGAGGTCTTCAATTTATTGCCATCGCATGACATTATAGACTGAAATAATAGTACTAGGAAGGAAGTTGACGTTGCGCCAATACCCGGAAATGTAGTTTTAGTGGGAGATACATTTTATCAAAGGTTTCCACATATAATAATAATATTTTTTATTTTTTAAAATTTATTTTTAATATCAAAACATTAAAACTACATAAAAAAATAAGTTAAATCTAAAAAAAAAAAAGAAGAATAAAAAATACAGTTTTACCGCGATGCTATTAATTAAAAGCCGATGGAAGAAAGTAAGTTTTTCTCGGAGGAGAACCACAAGATTGAGAGATTTTATGAGGGATTCCAATCATGAAAAGTTGGAATTGATGCGAAGCTTGAGCTCTCGCACATCATGATCGATCAATTCCCGGGGAGATAATGCTGGAGTTGCTAGGTTGCAGTGGCATTTAGTTGTGCTGAGGTCACGAAACTATAGCAGGAAAATACAATACAAGAATATCTTTCTCCATATAAAATAAAAGCAAAAGGAACAAAAAGAAAGAGAAAAAAAAAAGATGGTTATATAGATATAGATATATATATATATATATATATATATGTGGCCCAAATCCAATATCTTTTGCGGGATGGTATCACATGCTTTGGGTCCCAAAACAACTAGTAACATTTTGCATAAATTGTGGCCCTCTGCTGTTGATTACAACAACGAAATATCTGATTGTTTCACCCAAACTGATAGAGCAGAGACATGCGTATCTAAGTTGATCTTGATCGATCAATGAAGGCCGAACAGAGAGAAAGGCGAACATCACTTTGACAAGAGGGTTAGCTAACATGGGTTACCCCTTGCACAATTTGTGGCAAATGAATACAAAAGAAAACAGAGCGAAAAGGCTGGCAGAAAGATGGAAGAAGAGGAAAACTTTTTCCCTAGCGCTTCCACCTTTTGGTGTTGTTGCTTGTTTGGATTCCTTGGGCATGAAAGAGAAAGATGCTTGGGCTTCTCGAGCATATAAAAATTCATGTTTATCTGTTCGAATGCGGGAGTGCCCGCAGTAACCTTTTCCACTCCGAGCCCTTTGATTTTGTATGTAACAAATAGGAGGGAGAGGGACCATGAGTGGCATTTAGTTGGATGAATAATGAAGAAGACCTTTTACTGCACAAGCATCATAAAAGCTGCTAAGTTTCCATGTTATACCATGGCCTTGGATCTTACAAAGGAATGACTTGTACTTAGTGACAGCATCTTGAACCCATGTAGAGTGATATGACTTCTGATTCACTCAGTATTGAAGGGAATCCATGGACTGCTTGTTCCATCATGAGATTTTAGGGTCAAATCCCTTCTAGAAGGAAAAAAACCCTGGATCAAAATACCTACTTGAGAACGGGAGTTCTCGGTGTCACTAGACAAGACTTGCAGTTTTTTTTTTGTTTTGATCGTTCTTCAAGCTAGAAGTGCCATTAGAAAGTCAGGTACTGAATGAGATTTAAGAGTTTATCCTGCAAAGAGTAGGGTTTTGTTGCATCCAAGAATCTCTCTTCTTTCAACTATTGTCTCACACTTTTGATTTATATAAATATACAAACTTTAAGGATACCGTGTACATGAATAACTTGGTAAAATAATACCATCTAAGATGGACAAGGAAAAACAGCTGGACATAAAGTGGCAGGGGAGACGGAGATCAGGATGTGTTCCAGTCAGAGGTGGCTATGCTCTTCTAGAGGGTAAAAATAGGGAAACCCTTTCCTGGTTTTCCTGTATAGCAATTCTTTGTCAGTAAGGTGGCCTTCTGGTCGTGTCAGCTGTCAAGTGTCAACCTTCTAATGTAAAAGGGAACACAAATTTGTTGAGAGTGAAGCTGCACTAGACTTGTGAAAAACTCCATTTCATGTAATTACAATTATTGCAGAAAGTGTACTACTTAACCGATCTCTCATCAAGTGTTCTCATGGAAATTGAGAGACCGGGACAATGCAGCAGGGTTCGCTTGCAACACTGAAGTTGTCCCAGCCATGTCAATTTTGTCTTCGTTTTTTGATTGAAAGCCCTTAAAGAGACCTCCTCCATTAACAGAACTGGATTTTTCACTTATGATCCCGAGGGTCGCCCATATAGAGCTCTTTGCAGCTTCACTAGGATCATCAATCCTCGATGTCTTCGGAACCAAAACACCTTTTACTGATTTGGTGCCCTCCCTCGAGGGCTCTTTTAAGTAGGCTGGATGAAGGATGCTGCCATCCCTTGAATGTTTACCCAGTGTAGAAGTAGGACTGGAGTCTAGGGTACAGTGTTTTAGAGAGAGTGATGGAGGGGATACACATGGCGGTACATTCCAAGGGCTCGGGACAGTACAACCCCAGTAAGTTGGTGCAGGGTAAAACGATACTGGAAAGCCTGGGGGGCAAAACGTAGGTGGAGGCAGCGCAGAGTTCCATGGATATGGCCAAGGAGGCCCGGGGAAGCAGGGAACCTGGGGAGGAAAGGATTGATAATCCTTATTAACTGCCTCTCTCGAATTACCATTACATCCCTTCTCTGATGAATCCGAAGCTGTGGCGGGAGATCCACCTGAGCGATCATCCCCATTACTTCCCGCCCCTCCACAAGGTACAAAGATTCTATGTTCAGGCCTGTGATACTCATTTCGAACACTATTTTGCGTTTTCTCTGAAAGATTCAACACAGAGGCAACAGAATCACAAAGAGGAGAATCGGAACCAAATGCAAGGACAGTGGTGTTGTTTCTGAAAGAGGGGTTATGAACTCCATTCATGGCATGGACTTGAACTGTTCGGAGAGCTTCTGATACCATTAAGTGACGATAATGTGAAGCTGAAGAGCTCTTATTCTTGCGCCGTCCTGCTCCCACAGGCACATTCCTCATGGTTCCTCCAGCAGTCCAGTATCTCTGACACTTTTTACAGAAATGACGAGGCTGATTGACGTTGTAATTGTTGTAATAACAGAATTTAGTATCCATGCTATTACATCGAGGGCATGGAAGTATTTTGTCAGGCTTCTTCAGAGTCTTTTCTTGTGAGATGCTTGTCTCCCTTTGTTCTTCATCCTTACTGCTTTTCAGTGATGAAGTTTCCCTCTCAACTGAAGGAGTCTTTGGATTCTCACTAATTCCTGATGATGTTGGATCTTTTGAGTCCTCGGTGATCTGACACGAGGTAACATCTTCTTGTTTCTCGTTGGCAATTTCCTCTCCTGAAGACTCCTAAAATGTCAAAAAAAAAAAAAAAGAATGAGAAGAAATAGAGACAACTTATGTAGAGTTGTATACTTGTATGTACAATTTTTCAAGCCAAAAGCAGGTGGGAATAGGTGGGATTGAAATTGAAATACAATCAGTTTAGTTAAAATAAAACTCTGTAGGAGTACAGAGTTTAAAAACAACTTCACACGGAACTCTGTCTCATTTTCAATTGGAAATAAATAGTTCAAGTATCCCAAGTACTAAAAAAACTTTTCGTGAAGCTGTTATCAGAGGCAAAACCATTAGATGTTATCGAGTTGCCGCTAGTAAAGACCAGTCTAATGAACCGCAAAGCTTTCCCAAAAAGACACGCAGTGCCATGCCAGAGATGGCAAAACAGAACAGTGATCCAATAGGAAAGACTGGACCGAGAAAATATGTGATAAGTATGAAAAGTTGAGGAATCTGACAAAATCATATGATCCTCGATGGAGGAAATAACTGGATCAATCTTCCTAACTATTTCAAAATGGAAAGTAATGGTGAAATACTGATATAGAGCCTGGTGGTCTGCAGTTCATCAATACTAATTCTGCTTTAAAAGAAGTCTGAACGAAGATCTTCTAAAAAATAAGCACAGGGTAAAGTACATATGGGAAAATTTTAGTAATAGTTATCGCCAAAACACGACAAATAATAAAAGTGGAAGGCGAAGATTAAAAACCCTTCTGTGCCGCCAAGAAAAGGGAGAGAATGGAACAGTTCCTTTGTTTTGAAATTCTAGTATTAACAGTAGAAGAATCTCAAGTCCGATTCCCATAAATCAATGAGTGTTCCACCTCCTAAAAATCAAAAGACATGGTTGAACTAAAATGGACGCACAAACAATTTCTTCGTTTTGAGATTAGAAGTCCAAATAGTAACAAAATATGTTTTATAATCAAGGCAAACTCAGAATTATGCAATCCCAGTCGACATACAAAATACACATACCCTGTGGTTGCCTTCTTGCTCTTCCTTGTCTTTTTCGTGCAAGCAAGTAGTAGCAGTGTAACAGTACTCCTCAGGCTCGGGCGGGGTAACTGGTGTTCCTGAGGAAGACTCGTGCTTGTTATTAGCACAAGACACATCCCCCTCCAGCTGATTGACTTGCAGTGGAATCGTCTTCCCAAACAGCTTGATCGCCAAATCCGACATTCTCTAGCTAAAAGAAGAGGCAATCCCTGTCTCTCAGCTTGTGCTGTGAGTGTTTTTTTTTTCTTTTTAGTAGTGTATTTTTGGGGATCGGACGAGGTGGAAGAGAGGAAGAAAGAAAGAGTTTGAAAGTAATCTGTTTGCTGCTGTATTAAACAAAGTGGGGGGATGCCACATCAGAAAAAAAGGCAAAATTTTGTGAGCCACAAGTTTATGTGGCCTTTAAGATCTTTCTTGCTGTTTGGATTCCCCACATTTGCTTGCAAGGATAATGCTGCCCGGTCCCATTCTTTTTTTCTTCTGCCATGTCAGCATCTCCGATGCTCCCTTCATTCGGGGATCCACCGGACTTGGTCCTGAGGGGCTTGACCACCCCCTCGAACATAAAATCAAAGTTCATGGTAGTTCTATAGATAAACAAATCGTGGAATTTCAAGTTCGATACCAAGCTTGGATTCGGTTAGTTGCCCTTGAGTTTTCTAGAGAAAAACTATTAGCTCAAATCAAGCTCGAGATAATTATAGCTACAGTGTAACATCTTTTGTAAATCGATTTCAAATAAACCTAAAATTTGACTCTCCTTCTCCAGCTCCAGGCTACACGATAGCTTGTATTTTATTTGAATTGGTTTTAGGGAATGGAAAATCTAGATTTTGATTTGTGTTCCATTGGACATTAAGTTGAATTAGACCATAAGGAATTCCAGTCCAAGTCTACCAAGGGTGAAGTTTGAATAGGTTTCCTATCCTAGTCACTTTTCAGAGTCTTTTTTATTTTGCTTAAAATATTGAATAGAAGTTGTTTGTTTTAATAAATAATTTATAAAAATCAAGTTAATAAAAAATATTTTACAGCCCGTCTCAAACTTAATTTATTTATTAAAAGTTATTTTCAACTCATTAAATTCAATAAAATATTTTATATATAATAATTTATTTATTATATCATCCAACTGTTTTAACCATTATCTTCATCTCTCCACCACTATTACCACAATCATCCCATCACCTTTTTATCCATCAGCATCACCATCTTATTATTACTGTGACCACAACCACTTCATTGTTACTTTCTTTATTACCACTGTTATTTTACCTATCATAATCATTATTAAAAAAATATTTTACAAGTAAAATAATTTATATTTATAAAATATTTTACATAAAACAAAATAATTTAAAAAATTATTAGAATTCAAGGGAGTTGGGGCATTTAAAATTTATGTACTCATTGTGTTCACGCCACAATCTATTAATTAGAAAGAAAAAACTAACATATCGGAGAATGCAGTTGACATAATTAAATTAAAATTAATAAGTAACTAGCAGAAAATTAATCAGCAAAACGCCGTCTGTGGGAATCGAACCCACGACCACATGGTTAAAAGCCATGCGCTCTACCAGCTGAGCTAAGACGGCATTTCTGTAAGAAAGTAAAACATAGTATATAAATCGTTTATCTTAACATGACGACAAAAGCCTAGGAGTCTTGGCGAGTTTTTTAACAACCTTTTGGGTTGAGATATTGACAGGCTGTCGAGCTCCACTTGCCATGTAAGCACGTGGCACGTGACCCACCTTGCTGTCCTGCACAGCTACAAGGAATTAATAGCTGCTCCCCTGCCACATCACCACCATATCTTACATGACCCACCTGCAAAAAGCGAAGTGAAAAGGTCATCTGACACATCCGTGCCGTTGATTCCCTTAACAACTTATATCTTGCAACGTGTCATACAAGAATCACACATATTATTAAAAATAATAAGAAATATCTTAAAAGATAAGAATTAGTTAAAAAAACTAGTTAGATGCCCCGCGCGATGCCGCGGGTCATTTATTTTTTGTATTTTATAAAAAGTTAAGATCTAAAAGTATTAGGTTTTTTTGCAAAGTTATACCCAAGAGTCTTAGGTTTAGTTGTAACGCTTAATCCAAGAGTAATATTTATAATATTAATAATAATATTAAACTTGCATGACCTAAATTTAAGTGGGTTTGACTGCAATACCAGACCCAATAGCATTGGACGTGGGTCTAGCTGTAAGGTCGTGTCATAAATGTGTGATAATTAAATAGATTAGTTAAAAAGAAAAAAAACCAACAGGAAAATAAAACTAATGAAGAAAAAGAAAAAAAAATATGGATTAACTGGATTAACCCTTCAAACCAGGTTAACCCATCATACCTTGAATTCGCATCGTGAAAGTTTGATAATTAAAAATGAAAAAAAAAACTAATGGGTTAACCCAGAATTAACTGAGCTAACTCGTCAAACCAGGTTAACCTGTCAAACCCGGAATCTGTGTCATGAAAGTTTGATAACTAAATAGAAAAAAAATTAACATTAACAATTTAAATTAAACAAAAAAAATTAATTAAAAAGAAAAAAACAAAAGGATGAGCCTTTTCACTGTGGACTGCACTGTGCAGTTCACAATTAAATGCATAAAAACAATAAAAAAAAAACTAAAGGCATCAGCCGAGAACTACTTAGAAAAAAATTTAATATTAATAAACTAAACTAATTAAATAAAATTAATTAAAAATAAAAAAAAACCTCTAGGAAGAAAAAAATAAATAGAAAGAAATTTAACATTAACAAACTAAACTAAACAAAAAAAAATAAATAGAAAGAAAAAAAGAAAAAAAATTCCAGGTTAACTCGTCAAACCAGGTTAACCCGTTAAACCCGGGATCCGTGTCATGAATGTCTGGTAACTAAATAAAAAAAAAGTGAACATTAAAAAACTAAACTAAACGAAAAAAATTAATCAAAAAAATTTAAAAAATCCAGGTTAACTCGTCAAACCATATTAACCCGTTAAAGGCATTAGCCGATAACTACTTAGAAAAAAATTTAATATCAATAAACTAAATTAATTAAATAAAATTAATTAAAAGGAAAAAAGAAAAGAAAAGAAAACCTCTAAGAAGAAAAAAATAAATAGAAAGAAATTTAACATTAACAAACTAAACTAAATGGAAAAAAAAAAAATTCAGGTTAACTCGTCAAACCAGGTTAACCCGTTAAATCCGGGATCCGTGTCATGAATGTTTGGTAACTAAATAAAAAAAATTGAACATTAAAAAACTAAACTAAACAAAAAAAATTAAAAAAAATCCGGGTTAACTCGTCAAACCATATTAACCCGTTAAACTTAGGATCTGTGTTATGAAAGTCTGATAACTAAATAAAAAAAATTTAACATTAACAAACTAAATTAATCAAAAAAATTATGAAAAAAAAATGACGGGTCAACCCAGAATTAACTGGGTTCACCCATGAAACCAGGTTAACCCGTGAAACTTGAGATATGTGTCATGAAAGTCTGATAACTAAATAGAAAGAAATTTAACATTAACAAACTAAACTAAATGAAAAAAAATTAATTAAAAAGAAAAAAAGCAAAAAAAATATATTTATGGGTTAACTTGTCAAATCAGTTTAACCTGTTATATCCGGAAAACGTGTCACGAAAGTTTGATAACTAACTAAAAAAAATTAACATTAATAAACCAAATTAAACAAAAAACTTTTGTTAGAAGAAAAAAAATAAAAAAGAAGCAAAAAAAATCCCGAAAGGCATAAAAAACAGCTAAAAAATAAGACAACTTAAAAAAAACCAAAAACAGATCAGTGTTTTACTGTGGACTGCACAGTGCAGTCCACAGTAAAACACCGATCCGTTTTAGTATATGTTACAATTAATTAAAAAGAAAAGAAAAAAAATTCGGGTTAACTCGTCAAATCAGGTTAACCCGTCAAACGCGGGATCCGTATTATGAAAATTTGATAACTAAATAAAAAAATTAACATTAATAAACTAAATTAAACAAAAAAAAATTCATTAAAAGAAAAATACACAGAAAAAAGCAAAAAAAAACCCATAAAGGCAATAGAAAACCAAAAAAAATAAAAACTAAAAAAAATAAAAAAAAAAAAAGACTGCTCAGCGTTTCACTGTACTTGCAATCACTGAGCACTTTTAATTTTTTCTTAATATACCGTTATTAATAAGAATTTTATTATTTAATTTATGTTCTCTTTCCTTTTTATATATATATCCTTTATACCATGCGTATTTCATAACTATAACATGATAGCTGCCGGAAACATCTCCCGTCGTATTTCATCAGGGTTTTTATTTTGCAAAAGAATCTTCTTCTAGTGGCTGCCCTATGCTCAGTTAGGAAGGATGTTACTTTCTTGGTTGCCGGGACGTGTCAAGTTGATGAAGGTGGGAGGACAGGAATCAATCTTTGTAAATTCCTTTTAATATTCAAAATTATATTGAAAAATTAATTTGAAAAAAAATTAAAAATATTTTTTCAATGTAAAAACAAATACAATAATCATCGTAGCTTTTTTATATCACCCTTCCTTTATGTACCGCTACAAAACTTCACCTCAAAAACTTTATAATTTTATCCGCGCAGTATCCAATATATTATAATCTAGTTAATTAATTAAAAATACTTTTATTTTATCATTTTATAATCCAATATTAAAGCTAGGGCAAAAGGTGGCTTGCATGGTTCTATACGAAAATCAAACACTAATCTTGAGAGAAAGAATGCTGCTTCTAGAAATTGTCTTAATTTGACAAGAAAAGAAAAGAAAAGAAAAGAAAAGTATACCTTGACAATTCCTCACGATGTTCTATAGATATCTCTTACCTTCTTTCGCAGGCTTTACTTTGATATTTCTTATTCTCTAGATTTTTTTTTTATCAAAAAGTTAAAACTGAATATAAAAAATAAGCATTATTAAAAGTAGTTTAATTAATTCCAATATTCAATTAAGTAAATATCAACTACTAGAGTCACGATCTTCGTTTATCTTGGAAGGTCCGGAGTAAAGGGAAATTAATCAAATTATAGATCACGTACGTTCAACTGTTCGAGAGAAACTACATGAAAGGATCCCGATCTTAATCTTAAATGAAAGAGTTTATTTAGTCACTTGGTTTTCACCCATTAATTTTACTTTAAAAGAATTACACTATGCTCATTGTTTAATTTCCAAATAAAGTTCTCCTAATTAAGATGTTAATTAATATATATAGAAGTAAATTAACGAGTGCTCGTGGAGCAATCGTTGAGTATTATTTAATATATTTATTAAACTCTGTTCATGATTAATTTATGCTATAAAAAAAATAAAAATCAATGACATTTATCAAATAAATTAAATAAGGGCTACTTTATATGGTAGTTTTTGAAGTATCTGTCATAAATTATAAACAAAAAAGAAAATAAATAATATGCTGGTACTTAGAAACGATAATTCTTTTTTTTTTTTGGAAAACAATTTACAAATGGAATTTTCTATTAAAGTTTCACACAGATTAATATGTAAATCCATAAATGATAAAATACGGATCTTGCGTCGGGGAGAGAATCTTATATAAAATTCTTGTTTCTGTAAAGTTATTATTTTATTTAAGAAATAAAACCATGTTCTCCTGCCAATTAAATGATGATGTTGCTATACTCACTACCACGTAATTGATGGACTCGGCAACTCATCCTGCCGAGTCGCAACTATGCCATCATCGATTGTTCATCGTGCTGTTGGATCCTGAGCGATTTTATCAATATGGTATCAATTCTTGGAAGCCCAGTTATCATAGAATTATTTTCCATGTGAACTGGAAGACTCGCTGGGATATAAAAATAGCCGAAGAGGATTAGATATTTACTTAGTGCGATGAAAAAGCAAAGTGGAAAGTGAAAAGAAGTGGAAGTGGGACTGCCATTAGAGCAGAGCATGTCATCTGAGGCGGCGAAGGATGTATATATATTGCTGATGAATGCTAGCTAGTGCATGCAATGGCCAATAACAGGGCTCTTGAATGTGTCAATTATAATGTCAGAGCACCGCAATTTTGACTTTTGGCCGACCACAAATGACAACACGGTTATAATAAAGTGCTCAAATACGTAGTGAAAATAAATACAGCAGTCAGTACAAGATAGAGGATGGGAAGACGGATGTGATCGATCATGGACCGACCACAAATTCTTGTCAAGAGCAATATGTGCGTGCATATTGTATATTTGATTAATTAAAACGAGGAAGTTAAGGTTGACCATAAATATTGGATTGCATAACAGGCCAGTAGCGCCGCGCGTAAGCGAATGCGAGGGTTCTACACTCCTTTGCTTATTATGTAGTTTTATTACGAGTAAAGCATATAAACTTTTCAAATGTAGTTTAAATAATCTTTTGTTTTTATAATTGCCCTGTATTTATTATCCCTAAATTCTTGTAGTTGTAAAGGGTCTTTTTCTTCAATGATGGTGCCCATATGTATATGTATATGTATGCGTAAACTCTGTAGACGGAGGAATAATTAAGATTTGTCCTCATAGTTTTCAAACTACGGGGACAGAGATCAAGATCATAATGACGCAATCACCCTCGTAGACACGGAAAGTACTTGCCAACAACGGTATCAGACCGACAGGATTGTTAGTAATTAGTGCCGTTTCTTATTATTTCTCTCTTCGTTGCCACTTCCCGCTGCAAGAGGTGGTGGTGGGGCAAGGAGGAGTTTGTAAATTATTTTGACCACTCCATTTAACGTTCTCCACTAGTTGCAGATGGGACAAGGGAGCCGAGTCTCCTTCAATCATCACAGATTGACCATTTCATCTGCCCCTCTCCATTTTGACCTATGGAATTATGCACCTAGAGTTCTTTTGATGAAGAATTGAAGATGGAACTCCTTGAAAGGATGCTTCTTGCCACCGAAAGGAAAGGTAAAAAGGGGGGCTTTTAGAGAGCCAGCCCAAGGTGGGTAGACAGACTCCATTAACTAGAAGCGCTTTTCTCTCTACCTTGATGGCCTGGGCCACAGTGGCCGACTCAAACTTCTATATCAATGGAGTCATTCAATCACTTTTAATTGTCATGTTAAAACCGATTTCATGTGTTAAATTGTTTTTTAGGGTTTTTAGATTTCAAAATAAATAAAATATTTAATCTTCATGTTAATATCAATTTCATACATGTAATTCTTTGTTGAGGAGTATTATGTATAAAAGAATAATCAAATGATTTTTTTTCTTAAAATCACAAGTAAAGAAAAACCAGTGTTGTTGTTAAGTCAACCAATAAAAAAAAATTAACTACAAACAACGAAGAACTCAAGAGTTAAAAATAAAATAAGGCAGCGGTTATTTTTTAAAGTGTTTTTCATTTAAAAATTTATTAAAATAAAGATTTTTTTTTTAAAAAAATTAATTTTGACATTAATACATCAAGATAATCTGAAAACACCAAAAAATATTAATTTAAAGCAAATATAATTTTTTTTTAAAAAAAACGCTTTTGAAACACAAAAACAAATAGAATTAAATTTTTTTAACTATATTAAATTTGATGTAGACAGAAAAAGAAGAAGAAAAGAAACACGAGAAGGAAATATACTAAAATTTTTACGGTATAAAACATTATATCCTTATTGATACAAAATAAATAAAATAAAGAAATATTAGATACAAATTAGAACAATAAAATAATGGTAGGCAGTTTCCTCCCATTCACTAGTAATTCTGCTGGTAGTTTCTCAGCTTATCTTCTTGAATGCTACCTCAACATCATCAAGTAATTAAACCCACAAACTCGCCTGCTTAAAATGCTCTGTCCACGGGCTCGAGCTCTTTAATATATGCTAAACCAAGGAAAGATGCAAAAAGTTTATCTATGTTTTATTTTGATAACTGAAAATACAGACAATCACAAGCCAGGTGCCGGGAGGGAGAGTTTAGAGTACAGTAGTGATTATTCAGGTAATTATATAGATTTAATAGATTTTCGAGTTTCTTTATTGAGTTAATTATATATTAATTCCTGTAGTTTAACCAAACTAATTAATTAATCTCATAGTTTCATTTCAGGAACTATATATTTAATCCTTTTTTAAAATCCATTTATAACACATTAATCATCTTCATCCATTTTCATTTTTTTTATTTCAAGAAAGAGGAAAAACCGTTAAGATAAAAATATCAATGGGAAAAAAAATGTCTTTTTTTAAAACTATTGAATTGCTTTTTTATACATTAATAAACTTGTTTTGATAAACTATAAGATCAAGTTATAATTAACTTTTATTCGTTTTATCTTAGCAAGGTTGCAAACATAAAAAAAAAAAAAAACTAAATGAAATCCAATAGAGTCGTCCAGCGATTTGAAAGTTTCTTAAGCTTGACAGGGTTATGGATTCACCATTTGTTTTTGTTTTTTTATTTATTAAGATGGACCGACACATGGAGTGAATTCAGTTTTTTCAACAGTGCCAGTGTGTTTTCGCCTGGTTCTGATCCATTTTTCCTTGTGTGCTGTGAATGATTAGGCTTTTCTTGTCTTTTCTCAGAATTATTGCATTTTAGGTGAGTTTAGAATCTTATGAAGGCTGCTATTATTCCAAAGCATCCACAAAGTACAAACAGTAACGTAGCATCATATTTAGATAATAGAATAAATATTGAACTGGAAACTAGATTGATCATAGAAGGAAAACTATACTCCCGAAGTGATTAAATTTTGGTTCTGATATTTATTGCCCCGAAAGAGAGTGTGCTTTGCCTTTTGACTTGTTTGTGAACCTAACAGAGTGAGTTTGTGTTGTTATATTCTTTGTTTTTTAGTATTTTCTTTAATTTTGTCAAGTTCATGTTGTCATCTTCTTCTTTGTTATCTTGAAGCGTGGCTTCCGCATTTTATCGTGTCAGTTCTCTTTCAGTAACTAGCTTGTTGCTTCTAATTAACCCATCTGGATTTGTTCTTCAAGCAGTAAAGAGGGGTTGTGTTTTTCTGGGTCGAGTCATGTCAAACTGAGACATATTGCGTCATTAGATGTTGCATTTTATCAGAAATGAGTTAGTCTCGCCTGAATTATTTGAGGGAATATTTCTGCATGATTCCACTTTGTCTCTGTCAATCAAGTCGAGGGGTATTGGACAAAGGTTGTTGTGCCTCGTAAAGAGGATTCTGGAAGTTGGGCATATCACTTAACGAGGCAAGGGCGACGTTCACTGGTTCGCCGAGGAAAGCAATTATATCTATACTTTCCCTGAATTTTCGTTTTATAGTTTAACACTGTGCTCTTGTAGGCCTAGGGAAGAAGTTAAACATGACGCGACGGGCTGGTTGTAGTCATGAGCAGTAATTTATTGAAATGTTTAGCCATCTGCGCGCCTTGTTTAAAATCTACACAGGATCGACTAGCACTTCATTTGTTTATCTGGGCCATGCAACAATCTCGATGACCCTGTATGCTCATGATCCCAAGTGACTTACAGTTTGAATATTGAGGTCTTGACTCTGATCTTGCATCTGCTCTAGTGGAAGACGAGTTCCAAGGGTGAATGCTCTTGAGAATGGATGAAAAGGAAAGCACGCTACTTTGTTGTTTGTTGCTGCACTTAAAATGGCTCGATCTTCTTCCTTTTCCTTTTCCTTAAAACGGATGCACTTGCAAAAGATGGTGTCACTTCACAATAAGATGGAATTGCTTGCCTTTCACTTCTAAACACAAGAGTCTATGTCTGTTGTTTGCCGATGTGCGTAAATTACTTGCTTTTTATCTTTTCTCTACAGGAGCCCCTTCCCAGCCACAACACTCCAGTTCCAAAAATGACCTGGACCTTGTAGCCCTAGCAGGTACTAATTCCTTAGGATTTTAGTCTTTCAATGAGTCGGAGCATCTTCAGTGAAAAGTTAAAAATATAAAAAAATATATTATTTTAATTTTTTATTTTATATTTTACATGTTTCAAAAGAAATTTCATAATATGTTTATTTTTGTGTTTTACAAAAAAAAAATTTTAAATTAAAATTTTATTTTTATTTTTTTTATTTTAAATTATTTTTTGATGTTTTCAAATCGTTTTAATATGCTGATATTAAAAATAAATTTTTTTAAAATAAAAAAATTATTTCGATACATTTCCAAACGAATAACACTTTAAAGAACAATTGCTACCACAATACCAAACGGGCTCTAAATAAAATACATTTTTATAATTTCTCTTATAAAAATGTTATTCCTATATATCTTTCAAAAATGTTTTTTTTCCTTTGATTTTTTTAAATATCTATGTTCTTTTGATTTACCCTTTATGATAATATTTTGATCTTATGACACATGTCATGGATTTAGTGAATTCATCCGAATTGACTTAGATTATTTTTTTGTCATTTTATTTTAATTTTATTGAATTGATTGACAATTATCAGGTTGTTTTTAAACCTATCATATCAACTGAATCATATTATATTATTAAAATAATTACATATCAAATATATTAAAATACATATAAAAAAACTATATTTATACTATTTAAAAAACCATATCACCAATCTTCCAAGAGATGCTTTCAAGGAATATTTGTGACTGTTTGTGTATTCACTCGTAGAAGAGGCTGTATCAGTAATTTGATTGTTTTTCTTTCGGTGCATGGTTTGTCATTTTTCTTCGCCTTCCGCTTCGAGAGAGTTTTGACCAAGTTAAATAGGATTTGCTTGGAGCTAATTCCCTTCTCTTCATACCAAATGCATATAAATTATAAGCAAATTAATAGATTAATGACGCATTGCTCGTGTCATTTCAGCGTGTGTTCGTCTTAGAATTACAGCAATATATCTCAGTTTTTTACTTTGTTGGGATGGTGACTAGTTCCTTTTGTTCCTCTTTTCCTGATTCCTGAGACCTTATTCTTCTCATCTTCTTTCCATGCTATTGGATTTGTGAGATCTCCTCTCTTATGGGTCCCTTTAAAGAATAATAATCCATGGGAGGCACCTTTGCTTAAATGACTTTTGATACACCGGTCCTTCTCCTACAGACCTAAAAAAAACACATGGCCCCTTCGGCATCATCCCAGAATCTCCTTTACATGTTATAGAATAAATTAAAGCAAGAGGAGCCTTCAAGTACAGCAGCTGGTTAAAGAGAAAGGTTCTTCAATAACTCTTCCTTCTTTTCTTGTTTTTCAAACATTCGGGCCGCATATCGCAAAAACTTTGTCAATAATTTTTATTCTTTTCTTTGAATATGAACTACGAAACTTGCTACTAAAGAATGAATGTAGTCTTAGGGCAGAAGCAGATGCTTGCTTAGGAAGAACTTGCTGTTAAAATGGGCCTACCACTGCAATGGATCCACCACATCGGGTTTTTTTTTTGTTGAAAGTTTTTATTTTTTATTTTTATCTAATGGAATGTGTTGGCAATAACAACACAATCGCTGAACTTTTTCAATCTTTTCCTCCCTATAAGGTGTCCAAATGGCTGTTGATAAAAAAATGGCAGGCTGAGTCAACTGATTGAAAGCTTCAGTAAGAACAAGACAACTATACCATACGGCATGTCTTCTACTTTCTCTCTTAATTAAATAAATATATACATATTACTACTGTTGCTATTGTAATTGCTTAATTAAAGAATTGCTTTAGTATCTAACCTTCCTCACCTTTGAATCCAGGGAAAGTGATTAATGCAGCAAGAACAACTGATTGGATGACACTAATCATATGGCAGTTCTTTGGAGATCAATGATCATCATTGGATCTTGATTCCAGTTATAAAAACTCTAAACTGCAACCCAAGAAATCCAAAGATTGATCTGATTCAATCGACTTTTACGATTTGTTGCTGGCCATTTTGGCTTCCCCTTTTCCTTTTCCCAGTTTCAGCATGGATATGGACTACAGACTTAAAGCTAACATTCCCTTCGGAATATGTTTCTTTATTTATCAATAAGAGGCTTTTACGCTGAGCAGTCCAGTCCAGTAGATAGTTTTCATATTATAGAAGGGTACTGCTGCCATAAATATGCGGACCTTTTTGTCAATTGATCATTCTGTCTATGCGTCTGTGACTTCCACGGTACTAACATACACTCGGAAAGAAAGAGAGATAATTAAAGAGCAAAGTCAATCTTGTTGCTTCATGTCAACAAGTACCACTGGATGGTTGGTTGTGTTGCTTTTGCATCGCAACCACCATGAGATGCTGGATTGGTTTCAGATGTTGTTAGTTATGTTGCTTGGTACTTAGGACTGTTGGTTTAGCTTCTTGTTTACTTTTAACACATCAACAACATGGGAGGCAACTTCACTTTTCTTTCCTACTGTTCAGTTTTTTTAAAAAAAAAAATTAAAATGGTACACTCCTATTCATTAATTAGGAAGGACAGGGTTGGATGTGGAAAGAAAAGAAGAAGGGATCAATTAATGCACACGAAAACTCAGGTCACCAGATGCTTTCTTGATTTTTATCAGATTCCTTTGGATAACTCTGGTGGAAGTGGAACAGAGATTGGTTGGCTTGAATATACTTAAAAAAGATTGGTTTCGATGATGAACGATGGCACATCTTGTGCCATCAGCCGTGTATATATAAAACTCGGAGTCTAAGATTCCCCTCGGTGACTTTAAGCAGGTACTCCCC
>Ga0325405_1000682_pt1 | contig 33110 bp, 20 predicted proteins | sample PopdelMetagenome_21_FD_205663 | JGI IMG/M metagenome (GOLD analysis project Ga0325405, IMG submission 205663) | Populus deltoides microbial communities from Bellville, Georgia, United States - Xylem-Control-R2 | ecosystem: Host-associated > Plants > Phyllosphere > Stem > Wood/Secondary xylem... | reverse complement strand
GAGAAAAGCATAAGGGAATCAAACATTGCACTATCTACATATTAGTATCTGCAACCCGAGTTACTAAGCTCGTAGGGGTGTCTCAACACCTAATGCCCTAAGACCAACTCGTCTAGGAGTCATTAGCTGAAAGCTCGTTACATGGGTTAAAGATGCATTAAAAAAAGGAGAAAAAAAAAAGATAATAATCTCAACCCAAGAAAGTTAACCTTAAACATTAGAACATAATATTATTTTCTTCCAATAAAAGCCCCATCATCTATGTTTTCATACATTTAGCACATAAAAAGGAAGGTTTATTAATATTTTGTTTAAGAGGTACTGAGCAGATATATAAATTTAATGAGAGTTTGTTTATCTAGATAGATTAATGGAAGTTGAATGATAAATGCCTTGCTTTGTGGAACTTGCAAATTATTTTTCTATTTTAACGCTTTGATTACTAGGGGCTAGTAATAAACTGGCTGGGGGGTGTGATTAGTTCTTAAAAGTGCATTCTCACTAAGGCTTTATATCATCATATTGCACTTAAAGTATCATTAAATTCCCTAATTTAAGCATGTTTTATAATAACAAGTCTGATAATATAAGATAGCTTTAATTTATGGTAAATGCTCATTTTAAATGCAGGCCTATCACATAAATCAAAGAATTAATTGATGAGTTCAACTACTGAAATTAAAAAGACAAAAAGAGGGTTAAGCTTAGAAAATAGATGCTGGTTCAGTCCAAACTAGAACACCATTCGGTTATTGGATCATAACTGGAGCTGTAGAACTTGGATTTCAATTTGGTTTATATGGCTAAAAAGCTAAGACATAAGCCTAAAACATTCATGCAGAGTCCAAGACTCAATTCTACTGTTTGGAAGTCCAAATCTTAGCAACAATGGAGAAGTCAGAATCTGTCTTGCAGCCCAAACATTGTTCAGTGTTCAACCCATATCTCGAGTTCTAGAAGTCCAAATGCATCAATTTTTTTTTTGAAAGCTGAGACAATTTCCTAGAACTTAGGTTTCTTAGTAACCATAATAAGGTGGCGACTCCTGAACCTTATAATCATAATTTAATGATTAGACTCAAAACCTTTTTCTTTCCCAATAACTCTTAAAAGGTTAGCCCGCCATTCGACGTCACCTTGCAACAACTTCTTTCCTTTTGAATAACTCTAGCTCTAACATTAACATCTTTCTGACTTAATCTTCCCTGTTCTACAATCAACACATCAAGATATCTTGGATCAGGCTTCTTGAGTCTTTATGATGTATCAATAATTATGGTGTTTTGTTTTGTTTTTTATATGCTTTGGTTTTTTTGAGCAAATGTTTGCTTTTAAAAATACATTTCCTTTTTTCTCAAAGCGAGCAAATATAGGTTAGGTTAATTCAACTCATTACAAGCTTATTAAACATGAATAATAGCTTTTAAACACTTTTTCACTGTAATAATTAGAAACAAATTCAAGCTCAATTAATCATTTACCATCTTTTTATATCCAAAGACTGTTATCGTCAAAAGTGAGGATCGAGTCTTTTTTGGTCCAAATCCAAAATCACTTTATTTTAGGTTTATTTAGTTTTTATGATGATAATAAACATATATATTAACTTATACAACATTGCATAAAGCATAACTTATAACATGGTTTTTAAAACAAACTCTTAGCAACTTAAAGAAATCTTGCTAGAAATTACTAGTAAATAAAGCACCACGATCACTAATGATAATATAAGGAATACCATGGAGACAAGCTACATTTTCCACATATAATTTTGTTATTTTCTTGGCTATAAAGGGGTGGCTAACACCAATAAAATGGGTATACTTCGCTAATCAATCCACCACCATAAATATGACATTCTTATTGTTGGAGTTATGTAAGCCTTTTATAAAATCCATAGAGATATCCTCTCGCATTTATGATGGCATTAGGAGAGGTTGCAAAAGGCCTGCAGGCGATCGAGAGTCAACTTTATTCCTTTGGCACACATTGCATGTTGCCGCATAATTCTGCATATTTTTCTTAATATCATTCCAATTAAAAGCTTGAGCAATCCTCTTCCATGTTCGTAGTACTCCTAAATGACCACCTGTCTTAGTGTCATGAAACTTCTTGAGTAAACATGGCTTCATGGTAAATTCTGGTGGAACCACTACACGCCCTTTATACCATAACAAATTATCTTTCCACATATAGACAACTAATTTGTCAGGTTTTTCTTCCATGTAATTCTTTACCTTTTAGACCCATGGACTTTCCAATGTTGCCCTTCTCATTTCAGCCTACACATTAAATTAAGGCTTACAAATAGCCCAAATGGTTGGTAACCCACTTTCTCTAAACAATGAATCTGCAACATTATTCTCCTTGTCAGACCTGTATATTATTTCATACTCATAACCAAGCAACCTAATCACTATTTTTATTATTCTGGAGTAGAAACTCGTTGTTCAAGGAAGAAAAGTAAGTTACATTGGTCAGTCAAAACTTGAAATTTTTTTGCAAAAGGTGAGGCCTCCAACAACGAATTGCTTCGATAATTGACAACATCTCTTTGGAATAAATATGCCAAGCTTTCTTTCTTGAACCCAAGGCTCACTTAAATATGCTATTGGCTAACATTATTGAGGATAAACAACCATTATTCTTGCATTTAAAGCATCGATTTCAATTGCAAAGATTTAATTGAAATTCAGAATAGTCAATACCGAGGTTGTGGTCATGGCGACTTTTAGCTCTTCAAATGCCTTTTTTGGCTTCTCATCCCACTAAAATTCTTCTTTCTTCAGTATTGTGTTAATAGGTTTACAATAGTACCATAATTGCGCACGAACTTACGATAGTAGTGAGTCCTAAGAATCCTCGTAACTTGGTGACATTATCGGGCCTTGGCCAATTCTTCATGGTTGCAATTTTGCTTTCATTTACTTGCACTCCTTCATTAGAAATAAAATGCCCCAAAAATTCCACCTTAACTTGCTTGAATGCACACTTGGAGTGTTTAAAAAAATTATTAGCTTTGCAAAATTTTAAAGACAACTCTAATGTTTTTTAAATGCACTTCCCACAAATGACTATATATCAAAATATCATCGCAGAACACAAGAACAAATTTACACAGTAGTGACTTAAAAAAGGCAATCATGGTTGCTTGGAATGACAATGGCGTATTACACAATCCAAAAGGCATGGCCAAATACTAGGAGTGAGCAAAAAAATCAAAAAACTGATTAAACCGAGAAAACAAAAAAAAATTAACCGAAAAAATCGAAAAGTGAAAAAAATTAATTAAACCGATTAGAATATTTAAAAAACCAACCGGTTTGGTTTGGTTTCGGTTTCATAAGCCTGAAATCAAAAAACCAAATCAAACTGAAATTAATAACTTAGCCGAACCGGAAAAAAACTGAGCCAAACCGAAAAAACCAAGCCAAACCAGGCAAAACCGAGCAAAACAAAAAAAGCCGAGCCAATTGGTTGGGTTATGGTTTTTGCTCTAAAATAACCGAACTGAAACCAGTCAGTTTGAACCGGTTTCAGTTTGTTTTTTTTTTAAATTTCAGTTTGATTATTTTTTAGATAAAAAACGAAGCGAACTGAACCGAAAATGATCACCCCTACCAAATACTCATAATGCTCATTATGAGTTTGAAAAGCCATCTTGTGCACGTCATCTGGTTGAACTCAAATTTGATGATATCCGGCTTGAAGATACAACTTTGTAAAATACTTGGCACCATATAACTCATCAATCATATCATCCACTGTCAATATGGGAAAGCGATCCTTGATCGTAGCTTCATTTAATGCTCAATCTGTACAGAAACGCATGAACCATTTTTTTAACTAGTAAAACTAACAAGGAAAAGACTACGACTAGGATAAACGGTCCCACTTTCCAGCATCTTAGATACTTAGCATTCAATCTCATTCTTCTAGAAGTGTGCGTACCTATAAGGGCGCATATTGACAACTGAGATTCCTTTTTTAAGTGGGATTCAGTAGTCCACTTCTTTGTAAGGAGGTCAGGATTGTGATTCTTTAAAAATTATAGCAAAATTTTCTAAAAGCCTACCCGTGCCAACGGCACCGCAGCACCTCTTCCTTCACTATCTATAATTTCCTTGACCACCACTGCAAATAAGGCCTTTCCACCTTCAATTTCTTTTTCAAGAGACTGTACAATAATTTTTGTAGAAAAAGAATCCTTCTGGCCATACAATTCTATTGGCTCTCCTTGCTAGTTAAATCTCATAGTCAAGTTGCACCAATCACACAAGACTGGTCCCAACTCCACTAGCCACTATATACCCCAATACTACATCCAGTCCTTGTAATGAAAGAGAAAATAATGTGACCACAAAACAGAAACCTTGGATCTCCAGCTATACTACTTCATATTTCTCTTGGCAAAAAAGTTATCCCCCATCAACAATTTTCACATTGAATTTCTCGGTAGAAGTAATTGGTAAATGAAGGTGGCGAGCAACTCTGTAACTTACAAAGTTATGGCTCGAGCCACTGTCAACCAGCATAGTAACATATTGTTTACCAATGAATGCCTGTAATTTTATGGTATGAGGCCCCTTCCAACTTGAAAAACATAGAGAGTGATTTATGCTTGCTCTCCTCCTGCTTCTTGCTCTAACTCTTTAGTTATTTTCCCAAATTTGAGTCTATAGCCATTAGTTTCACCCTCCTTGTCTTCTTCTTCTTCAATAAAAAAAATTGTAGGGTCCGACACTTATGGCTGGGGGTGAAATGTTTGTTGCAGTTGAAGTAGAGGCCTCTATCTCTTCTTAACTACATTTCTTCCCATGATAGACGCTTAACTAGAAAGCTAACCACCTATTTTGGAGCTGCAGGGGTTGTTAAAAATGGTGGTATGAGAAGGCGCTATGGAAGTGTAGGTCATACTGCTTTTGTTTGCCCTTGTCTTCGTCTTTTTATGAACTGGTCATCTTTCATATTGGCTATCCTATTAGCTTCTCGCAAGGTCTATGGTTTAGCCATGTGCACCTCATCTGCAATTTCATCCCTTAGGCCTTCAATGAAAGTGCCGATAAGGGCTGATTGAGGCCACTCAACAACCCTGTTGGCCAACCTCTTAAATTCACATTGATAGTCCCTAAAAGTACTAGTTTGCTTAACTCGAAACAAGGCTTCATCAAAGCACTTATAGTAGGATCGAAACGAGTCATGATCTCCCATTCAAATAAGTTCCAAGTAATCTTTAGTCCTTTATTTTTTTGAACTCGTTTGAGCTATTGCCACCACTGGTTGGCTTCACCCTCTAAGTGAAAAGATGCTAGAGTAACCTTTCGTTCCTCTACAGTCTCTTAAAATTTAAAGTACCGAGAAGCTTTATTAAGCCATTTAGTTGGGTCATCACCAAAATTTTTTGGAAAATCCATGTTGGTGAATCATGAGTGGTTGTGCTAGTGGAACCCTCCCTTTTTAGTGTGCCCTCCTCGAGAAGTAGTGCCTTTCTCACCATAATTCTAGGATGATTTTTCCCAAGAAAGACATAATCCACATAAAGAGTTAAGGACCTCGTTTAATTGGCCCTCCATCCCTTGCATTTGAGCTCGTGTCTCCCCCGTCTTAGTTGTTGATCTCATCAAGCCATCATGTACCTCTGGGAATTCAAACTCCAGCCTGTCAAGTCTCTTTTTGTTAGTGGCCATAATCTGCTCTGCTACCAAATATGATAGAAACCAAAAATTGACCCAAACTAAAATAGTAAATTGCTAAATAACTCTCTAATTTAATCTGGAGATAACACCATCATTACAATCAAATTCTATACCTAAACTACTTGTCCTAAATTATTTAGAGAAATCAACCAGCGACTATCTCCCAAATAATCTTAACTCACCTTTAAACAAACTTAACAATATTTCCCAACCCTGCGCCTAAAAATAAGCATCTAGTTCATGACTTCCTTCCTTTTGAATAGCTCCAGCTCCAACATTAACATTAATCTAACTTGATCTTCCTTGTTTTGTGGTTAACACATCAAGATATCTTGGATTAGGCTTTCTAAGTCTTCGGGATCTATCAATATGTGTTTTGTTTTGTGTTTGTTATGCTTTGGTATTTTTAAACAAATGTTTGTTTTTGAAAATACATTTCCTTTTTCTCAAAGTGAGCAAATTTATACTAGGTTAATTCAACTCATCACATGCTCATTAAACGTGAATAATGGCTTTTAAACACATTTTCACTATAATAATTCGGAACAAATTCAAGCTTAATTAATCATTTACTTTCCTTTTATATCCAAAGCTTGTTTATCGTAAAAAATGAGGATTGAGTCTTTTTCTGGTCCAAATCCAAAATCATTTTCTTTTAGGTTCATTTAGTTTTTACCATGATAATAAACACATATATTAACTTATACAACATAATATAAAGCATAACTTACAACATGGTTATTAAAACAAACTCTTAACAACTTACGATAAGTAAAATAATTTAGGGTGATTTTTATATTTTTTTAATAACAAAACTCTTATCTAGAATCTCTATTAGACCAATTTAAATGTCATGATTATATTAACAACTCTTTTATTAATTTTTTACCCGCCTAAATTTCCACTATAACAAGTTAAATCTTAATAACAATCACAAATTAAAAATTAAACATAAAAAAATAAAATGAAAGAATGTATTTAAAGAACTCATTATCAAATACATGTTCATTCAATTTTTTCCTTTAAAATATGATTAGGAAATAGTATAATTATAAATAGTTTGTAATGCATATTTAAAATTTTAATTTCAAATTAATTGATAGTAATATCAATTGTTTTTATCAAATATATTATTGATTTCTTAATTAATGATTATTGGTTTTATGTTTGTTAGTGATTATTGGTTTTGTCACCATATTGTTGATTTATTAGTTGATGATTATTTCCTTGTAACATTACAAAGACGTAAAAATAGTCTTCCTTTGAGCTTTAGGGTTTCTTTTATTACAGTTCTAATCTTTAGTGGTTTTCATAACTTTTCAAATTATTTCATGATTTTTCTTCATTTTCAATATAAACAATATTAAAAAATAACAAATTTTATATTTTATATTTTTAAATATGTATGCGATATCATTTAAATATTAACTAAAAGTAGAAGTTTGATCTTATCAAACTACTGTAAGAGGGTTCTATTGAATCAAAATTTAAAATTTTAGGGATTGACAAACTTTTTTATTAATGAATTAAATGAAAAATTGAGAAAAGGAAAGTGAAATAAAAAAGCTAGAAATTCAAAGTCTATATCTCTCCCCCTCTCTGCTTAAAATTCAAGCAGTCTTTCGCGCATATATAAATATAAATTATCCTCTCTCTCTCTCTCTCTCTCTCTCTCTAAACTGTTCGCTCACTACAACGAACATAAAACCCTTCCACTTTCTCTCTCTTTTTTCCCTCTCTAGAAACACCGCCTTCCCGTTTAGTCTCTCTCTTAGGGTTTGCTGGTCGAAGTAGCAGTGGTGGAAGCAGCGAGGGTTTTTGTGCGGGTTTGAAATCCAGTAATAATGGCTTCTTTGGTTATGGCGGCAGAGAAATTTAGGGATTTAAGTCAGGCGATTGATGTTCCTTTACTGGATGCTACTGTAGCTGCCTTCTATGGCACTGGATCCAAAGAAGAGGTCAGGTTTTCTTTATTCCATTTCAAATGCGAAGGCCTATATAACAATTAAACTCTTCTTTAATCCTAGTTTTAGGGTTTAGTAAGAGTGTTTCTACTTAGCTAGTCAGCAATGGACTTTATTTTTTTAGGGTTTAAAGCTCTCTTAAGAGGGATTTTGCTATTTATGTTGTATTTGGTACTGCAAAGTGTGAAAATAAACGGACGAAGGAACGGGCGAGCGACCTGCTTAATTATTATTGAATGGAAGTGTATTATATTTTGTTTCAAAGATGGGTTTATTTCCATTTTGAATTTGAAATGCGGTAATAATGATTATTATTGTTGCTCAAATTGTCTATTGCATCGGGGGTTGGTGTTTCTCATTTTTTACTAGACGTCTTCGAATTTGCTTCCTGTTTTTGGTTGTTTTGGTTTTGCTTGCAGAGCTAAATTTCTCCCCTCTTTATTGTCTACAGAGGGTAGCTGCTGACCGTATTTTGCAGGACTTGCAAAACAATCCAGATATGTGGCTCCAAGTGGTGCACATTCTACAAAATACAAAGAACCTCAACACCAAGTTCTTTGCCTTGCAGGTTAGTTGTTATATGATGCATTGAAATTTTGTTTTTTTATTTATTGCTTAGGAGGATATTCTTTTTGTAAATTATGAAGCAAGTCATCATGGGTTCAACTTTGTTGTCTGTTGTTACAGATATTTTAGTCATAATTTGGCATCTAGCTGTAGGCATTACTTGTGAAAGCTCTAGAAAACTTTTATATATATTTGTTTAAATCTAGCTGAGACTGTTGCATTCATCTGTTGTGACTAAGCTAGTATTATGGTAGTTGGTGCTTGATGACTTGTTTTCTTTTTATCAGTTTTTGAGATGTTGTAGTAAAGAGCCTAACAGAACTTAGCTCTAATTCTCACTTGTGCAGTACAACCAATCTTTTATCTACCATTGTAGTGATAGAAAATGATGTTTCCAATTTGTATGAAAGAGGCATGTGTGTTTCAATGTGTAGAAGAGAGTCATGTGCCACCTTGAGCTTTTGACCTGAATCCTGTTTTCATTTCTACCATTCCTGCAAAGAAATTGCGCATTGCTTGATTGTTATACATGCTTATAGGAATTGAATAGAAGGTTAATTTAGCCATTTGGATGATGCTGAAAAAGATCTTTCAGAAACATCATGGGGCATAAAGACATCTGCTATGGTCAAATTACCTCCTCAAGAACTTTCAAGATGGTCTCTCTCTTGTCACTGGCATGATACTTCTAGATATATGCCCAGGTGCTAGTACTATAGATGCACCAAGATCCTGCAAGGACATAGGAGGGCAGCCTCACATACCCTATCAGTGGTTGGATGGACTATGCCGAGTGTAGACACGATAAAATGTTTGTGGATGAGTCTGTATGCCTTCTCAGGGTCGGAATTATGGATGCTCATCCATTGCTTACACATCTAATGATCTACTAAAATAGATATTGTTTGAGGTACGGCTAGAAGCAATGGAAATAAACATAAGAATACCCTTTTCTTTTGGCTTTAGCCTAGGGGATTATTTTCTTGGTTGTGTTAATAAAAGGAACAACCTAATGACTGATGTCTACAAAACATACAGGAAGCTTATAGACCTCAAAGGTGATATCTGGCATATGTATAGGAAGCCCATTACTCTCAAGGGAAAAGGCACAAATTGATGATGTTTAAAAGGCTCAAGACTGATATTAAATAATGTTTTTTCTTCATCTGCAATAGAAATTAGGGAGAATATGTCCTTTTGCTTTGACTCTTCTTCTGTATTTTTTCTAAAATAAGTCCATAGCTACCCTTTTCACATGAAAGGGGAGTTCTGTAATTTATGCAATGTAATGCATACATTATGGAGTATTTATTTATTCATTTATTTTTGTTTTCTCATATCTTTGTGGTGATGATTTTACAAGAGATTATTCTGTGTTTTTTCTGTAAGTCTTGTCCAAGATGTGGATTGATGCATTTACTTTTGTGGTATTGGCAATTAACTAGATGATGATTTAGTGCTTTGGAGAACCAAGTGACTGAGCAGCTGTTTTTGGATGTTTTACATTTTTATGTAGGTTCTAGAGGGCGTTATAAAGTATAGATGGAATGCATTGCCTGTTGAACAACGAGATGGAATGAAAAATTACATTTCTGAAGTCATTGTACAGGTATTTACTTCTCAAAGCTGTAGTTTTGGGAATGATTGAGCTTCACTATGTTCTTTCATAACTTGAACTTCTTGTTACCTGTTATTGATAATTTTACCATTTTTTTTTCTCTTAAATAGCTTTCAAGTAATGAGGCCTCTTTTCGGATGGAAAGGCTATATGTAAACAAGCTCAATGTTACTTTGGTTCAGGTATGATTAAAACTAAGAATCCATTGATGGTTAGTTTTGGTGATTTTTTGGATATCCTATCTCGTGCCATGCACTATATTATAGCAATTGGAGACACTTATTTTGGGATTGCTTTTTATTTATAACTAGTCACTCTAGTGTGGTTTTTCAAGTTTTCATTTAATTCAAGAAATCTTTAATTCTCAGTTATTATTCAGATTAAAATTTTAAGTTTTCTATTTATATTTTTAGCGTTAATTAATGTAAGTTTTGGTTTGGTTTATTTGAACACATTTTATTACCTTATTATAACATGAATAATTTCTGTACTGATAGTTAATGCTAGTTTTGGTTTGTTTTATTCAAACACATGTTATTACCTTATTATAACATGAATAATTTCTGTAACTGATCATATATAGATACTCAAGCATGAGTGGCCAGCTAGATGGCGAAGCTTTATCCCTGATCTTGTTGCTGCAGCAAAAACTAGTGAAACTATTTGTGAGAATTGCATGGTTATATTGAAAGTAAGTCTCTCTCTCTCTCTCTCTCTCTGTGTACATAAACACATATTTGGATGATACTTTGTTTTGCAATATGTAGCTAATATAAGCTATTGCAGCTTCTTAGTGAAGAAGTTTTTGATTTCTCACGAGGAGAGATGACTCAACAGAAGATCAAAGAGCTTAAACAATCATTAAACAGGTAATTGCTTTGGGCTTTCACTTCTCTAGGTGCTGTAGTGCCATCTATTTCCCTGGTGGAGGTTTGAAGTTACAGGATAGTCACACATAAAAACTAGTTCTTTTTGCATGGCTTGTTTTTCAATTCAGATCATCATTTATAAGTTTCTGAAATCCCTCACTTCACAGAACCAAAATCCATGGTGTTTCAAAATGGAAACCATTGTAAAAAAAAATTATAAATAACAATGTCGATCATTCTATGAGACATTATTTCTTTTATGTGAAAAACACTTTAATTAACCATGCATATGATTTGTGTGATATAATGCCAAAGACCGTATAATTGAAATTTTCTACTAAAACAACTCCAACTAAGCACCTTTCTTATGTTTCTTGATCATAATTCCAAGAAAATAAAATACAATGAACACTTTAATATTCTATATGTCTATCCAAATGGAGCTCGTACTTGTTCACATGTCAGCCCTAACATAAAGCTCCCCCAAAGCTACTCTATATGTGGTTATGGTGTTTTTGTGTCTGTGCACACGAAGGCAGTTAATATTGGCAGCAGGAGCTGCTGAAATCTACAGGAATTCTAGTTTGATTTTTTTGAGTTTAGTTTCTAACTTAAGTTGGAAATGGTGGGAGTCATCTTGACCTAGTGATAAACACTGAGACAAATATCACTTGTCTTTCATTCGAGTATTTCTTGAAATGCTTTGTTTTCTTGCTTGATTCTTGACAGTTAGCTTATTGGTAAATGGTGTGCCAATATAACTTTGTAATGATTGTTTAAAGTGTGCTGCTTCCCTAGTCTTGGTGTGTGTATTGCTTGGACTTCACTGACAACTTATGTTATATGCAACTGCAGCAATTCTTCTTGACCTCTTCTCTGTTATCATACTGTCCCTTTTTTTGTTATGTATTTGTGCAATTTATTTCACTAAGAGTTGTGTTTGGTTGTTTACAGCGAGTTTCAACTCATCCATGAGCTATGCTTGTATGTCTTGTCAGCTTCCCAAAGAACCGAGCTTATTCGAGCAACGTTGTCCACCTTGCATGCTTTTCTTTCTTGGATTCCTTTGGGTTATATTTTTGAATCTCCCTTGGTATGTAATATTGTATGTAAAATCTTCATCAATAGCTTTCAGACAGAAAATTTCATGAAAAGAATAGTTGTTACAGAAACAATTGGATTTATAGGTGTCAACTTGCATTAGTTATTCTTGTTCTCATGGTATGTACTCACATCACATGTTGTCTTCCTGCTATGCTTTACAGCTTGAAACACTTCTGAAATTTTTTCCAATGCCATCTTATCGGAACCTTACCCTTCAGTGTTTGACAGAGGTATGCTGTTAACATTTCAAAAGAAGGATGTTTTCTCTTGGACTGTTAAGTGTTGATTGGTTTATTGTCTGAAATTTTCAGGTTGCGGCTCTTAATTTTGGGGATTTCTATAACATACAGTATGTTAAGATGTATAATTTTTTCATGGTCCAGTTGCAGGTACAATGGGGCATATTAGTTCAGATACGGGAACTCCAACCCAATTGGGATATGCGTATCAATTTATATAATTGTGATATTTGTTTCTAAGCTGCTTCTGTTTCCTATTCTTTTTTTTTTTAAATTTTTTTTGTAGGCCATTCTTCCACTAACCACTAATATCCCAGAGGCTTATGCAAATGGATCTAGTGAAGAACAAGTCTGTGTTGCTAATAAAATGCAATTTGTTCTCTCAAGGATTAATGTTCGATGCTAATTTTCTCTTTTTTGTTGCATGCTTAGGCATTCATTCAGAATCTGGCGCTGTTTTTCACCTCATTTTATAAGGTAGTATTCATTTCTCACCAAGTTAATAATTCCTCTTGTAAATTCTTAAGGGCTTAGCCTAAGAAATGCTAATGTGAATATTAGAACAAAGAAAAATTATGGTTTTGTAGTTTTTGTTTTGATTGCTTCTTGACAATAATCACCTTTTGTTCTAAGTAGTTTTAACACACATATGTTAGATATAATTAGACTCTTAGATGTCAGTAATGGTTAGCAATGTGGTTGTTTTGATTAGAATGGAATCAATGGACAATGAGAGCAGAGGAGGGACCTCTGTTGGGGTGGGTTAAAATTGTAAGAGATGATATGGTTTCTGAACCTCTCACAAAATGTGGCCCAAGATAAGGACATGTTTGACATAGAAATGTGATGCAGGATAGCTTTGAGGGCTGTTCTGGATCTGCATTTCATGGCTGTTTAGGGCTATCAACAGTGGCGTGGAAAGTAATTTTAGGAGAATTTAGGCTGAATCTTTGATGGGTAATTGTTGTAGGGTTGATTAGGTGTGTGTGAGAGGTTGTTTAGGGATTATTGGTAAGTGTTTTAAGGTTAGATTAAGGGTTTTGTATGCTGGGAATTGTATAAACTATTAGTCACACTAATAGGGTTTCTAGGAGTAGGAGTCACAACTAGAGGACAGAAAAACCTAAGCTTCAGACCTAGGGTTTTTAGGAGTCACACCTAAGGGAGATTGAGTAACACAATCAAAAGCAAATTGCTGGAATTTTATTCATCAACTGTAGTCAAAATATTGAAAGATTACATGCTTATTTATAGAGTTTTAGCATTCCTAATCTAATAAGGACTTGGGATCCTAAACCTCCAACATAACTAGTCCTGGTGTTGTCAAGAGGAGCCGAGGCGCTTGCCTAGGCGAGGCCCCAATGCCTTTATTAGCCTTAGGCGTTGGATTTCAATGAGGCGTCGCCTAGGCGGGCGCCTTGTGAGTGGGTGCAAGGCACTAAGGCTAGTGCCTGCTTGAAGCTCTTCCTTTTTTGTTGGATTTTTTTAAAATGATTTATGTTTGGACCTATTTCTCCTTTTTTTAAATTTACCACAAGAAACAACTTAGGGTTTTTTTTTTTGTAAAAAACAAAGATTATGGTAAAAAACCTAAGCTTCAAACCTAGGGTTTTTAGGAGTCACACCTAAGGGAGATTGAGTAACACAATCAAAAGCAAATTGCTGGAATTTTATTCATCAACTGTGGTCAAAATATTGGAAGATTACATGCTTATTTATAGAGTTTTAGCATTCCTAATCTAATAAGGACTTGGGATCCTAAACCTCCAACATAACTAGTCCCGGTGTTGTCAAGAGGTGCCGAGGCGCTCGCCTAGGCGAGGCAAGGCCCCGATGCCTCTATTAGCCTTAGGTGTTGGATTTCAATGAGGCGTCGCCTAGGCGGGCGCCTTGTGAGTGGGTGCAAGGCACTAAGGCTAGTGCCTGCTTGAAGCTCTTCCTTTTTTGTTGGATTTTTTTAAAATGATTTATGTTTGGACCTATTTCTCCTTTTTTTAAATTTACCACAAGAAACAACTTAGGGTTTTTTTTTTTGTAAAAAACAAAGATTATGGTAAAAAACCTAAGCTTCAAACCTAGGGTTTTTAGGAGTCACACCTAAGGGAGATTGAGTAACACAATCAAAAGCAAATTGCTGGAATTTTATTCATCAACTGTGGTCAAAATATTGGAAGATTACATGCTTATTTATAGAGTTTTAGCATTCCTAATCTAATAAGGACTTGGGATCCTAAACCTCCAACATAACTAGTCCCGGTGTTGTCAAGAGGTGCCGAGGCGCTCGCCTAGGCGAGGCAAGGCCCCGATGCCTCTATTAGCCTTAGGTGTTGGATTTCAATGAGGCGTCGCCTAGGCGGGCGCCTTGTGAGTGGGTGCAAGGCACTAAGGCTAGTGCCTGCTTGAAGCTCTTTCTTTTTTGTTGGATTTTTTTAAAATGATTTATGTTTTGACCTAATTCTCCATTTTTTTTTTAAATTTACCACAAGAAACAACTTAGGGTTTTTTTTTTTGTTTTTGTAAAAAACAAAGATTATGGTAAAAAAATCATTAAAGTGGGAGACAAACAGACAATGAAGGACACTTAGAAGAGAAACACCAACCACACTTTCTTTTTTCAACAGTGGGAGTCAAAGAACAACACATCTGTACAGTTAATACTTAAATTTTTTCTAAACAAGTGCTATATAGTTTGAGAGATGAGGAGTTTGACTGTAATCATGAAATGGAGAATATGGAGGATTCAAGTGAAGGAGAGGAAAGCATGGATGAAGATGTTTTCGAAGATTAATGAATAATGATGATGATATTTAATTTTGCTTTTAATCTATTTGGTACTTTCTACTTTAAATTATCTTATTTTGTTTCAAGGGTGAAAAATATAACTTTATATGACTGTAATGGTAATTTATATTTTCTTTTGATTTTCTAATGATCTAATCTTAATTGGGAAGATACATATTTTAGATTTATATAATATAATATAATATATATTTTTTTAATTTATAGCATATCGCCTTCGTTCATTCGGGCATGCGCCTAGCGCCTTTTGCCTTTGACAACACTAACTAGTCCTATTTAGAAAAGGAAAACCTAATAATTTTAAGAGAACTAAAATACCAGACCTAGACAATTTTCCAGTAAATCTGGAAATTTACTGAAATAACCTTGTCCAGAAAAAGACAATTTCTGCTTTTGTTGTCCCCATCAAAATGATTCCAATTTGTTTCCAACTGCTGTACTGTTGAATTGAGGAATCTCTGTTATGTTTCATAGAACAAGACAAAAAGATGACTTAAATGTGCTATCATTCAGAAAAAAAAACAGCTTAATCTCATATGTGAGCTCATTGCTTGTTGATGGAATATTTTGAACTTGACTGTTGATGACTGCAATTTTGGGTCATGATGAGTTTGCAAAGTAGATCCATATGGTAGAATTTGTGTGCTTAGCTTGAGATATTTTTGCTTTCTCTGTATTTTGCATCAAGGCCTCTAGGCATTGTCTCAAGATTCCATGTATATCCTGTTAAAAAAAAATGTTTACCCTGTTAAAGAGATGAAATTACAGATGCCTTCATCTCTTTGCAGTCTCATATTCAAGTGCTGGAGTCTACGCAGGAGAACATAACTGCTCTGCTAATGGGTCTCGAGTATCTAATTAACATCTGTTATGTTGATGACACAGAGGTTTTTAAGGTGAAGTTATTTTCCTTCTCTTGCTCTCCTTCATCTTTCTCGATGTGTATGTGTGGGTGCACACGTGTACTGGTGTTGTAGTATGCATGTCTGTATATGTGAATTATTATATAATTCCAAGTCTGATAATATGACTAGTCTTGCTGCCTTGCACGCTTTATAGGTTTGCTTGGACTATTGGAACTCCTTGGTTTTGGAGCTTTTCGAGGCACGCCATAATTTGGACAACCCTGCAGTGGCTGTAAACATGATGGGACTGCAGGTAGAATGTATTTATTACCAGATGGTGGTTGGCAAGTGGTGTAATGTGGTGTTCAGCTATTGTGTCATTCTGCTGCATTGTGGTTCTCCTTTTACTAATTCTGACTTCTGTTTTTCGTTGCCTTACAATAACACATACCATTATCCCTTTGCATCTCTTGTGAAATACACCATATTTCAGACAACCCTGAAGTAGCTGTAAATTTTCTAGAAGTCTCTTTAATGGATCGATTTTTATATAGATACTATTGTCATGTTTTATTGATGTTTTTTTTTTTTCTTGTTTGTTGTGGAGGATATCCATTTTCAAAATGCCTTTTCCCATGTGGGATACCATCTTATCCCACATATTTTTCAGTAAATAAATGTGGGTAAATATCCAATAAGAAGTGTGACAATATTTTAGATGTTTGAAAATTTTCGTGCATTTTGTTTGATGTCTTGCACTCTGCTCATATTTGTAGACAATCTTATCTGCTTCATGTAGTTCATTGTTTTCTCATTTTACATATATAATGTGCAGATATTAGAAATTCTTGCATTTTCATCATTATGAATCGGTTACAAGTTTCTTGTTTAACACTTCCATTCTTCCATGGAGATTACTGATTCTAGACTATCAATTCTCGGAATCTGCAGATGCCTTTGCTACATGGCATGGTTGATGGTTTAGGGTCACAAATTCTGCAGAGGAGGCAGCTTTATGCTACTCCAATGTCCAAGTTGCGAATGCTTATGATCTGTCGTATGGCTAAACCTGAGGAGGTTTTGATAGTTGAAGATGAAAATGGTAATATTGTTCGTGAAACCATGAAGGATAATGATGTTCTTGTTCAATATAAGGTGATATATCGTTACTTGGCTGGTGCATTTATGTAATCATTTCTTATTGGCCTTTGAATATGGACATGGAGCATTTTTTTGAAATCAATTAGTGTATTTATGGCCTTGTGCTAGCTCAAATAGAGTGTTGATTAAAGTGTGTACTGGTGATTATTTTGAAATTTTGAAAAATGAAACTTTTATGTCCGTGATTGAACTGTGGATAATCAAGATATAGACTTGAGGTGCATAGGGCATGATTTGTGGGTGCAGATTCATTTTACATGCTGAAAAAGATCGGTTTATATATAATGTGCATAATTTGCCGTGGTACAAGATTTCAAAACATTTAACATTTGGTTGTTAGTCGTAATGCTTGCTTTAACAATGTCCAAGGCTAGGCCTATTCTGTTAATGGGCAGGATGTCAAATTTCAAACTGCTTTTCAGTATCAGTATGTTTTTGTTGTGGAGATCTTATGTTTTAGTATATATGCATTGGCCTTAATTCTCTGTTTTCGACTATTTTACGACACCAGTTTCTAAGGTTAATCAAAATGCAATTATGCAGATTATGAGGGAAACACTAATCTATTTGTCACATCTTGATCACGAGGATACTGAAAAGCAGGTAAGAGCTTGTCACTGAACTCATTGACTGTGGAATTTATTTTAGGAATACTGTCCATGCATCTTTCAGCTATTTTCTTTTTAGTTTAAAGCTTTAGATTCATAATGTGTGATTAATAAATGAATTGTTTACTTCTTAACCTCTCTTTTGTGAAGTACATCAAGATATTCAGATGAAAAAACGAGTATAGTGAATATAGTACATTAAGGTATCAGATGAAAGAACAAGCATATCTTTAGTGAATGTATATTGGTTTTTTATTTGCTTCTCTTCTATACGATGAAGTGTGGTATCTTAATATAGATGTTGCTGTCTTCCCTTTTTGGTGCCACACAGATGCTGAAGAAATTAAGTAAACAACTGAGTGGTGAAGATTGGAATTGGAACAATTTGAACACTTTATGCTGGGCAATTGGATCCATATCTGGTTCCATGATGGAAGAACAGGTAACTGCCTTTTCTGGATCAATGGAGGCTTAACTTGTTGAAATATCCTTACTGGAAATAGGAAAGTTTATCAATTTACACTTGGATCCTTTTGTAGTTGCATAATGCCTTCAAGACACTTAAGTTTTTGTATGAAATTTTGTAGCGTGTACAAATGGAAATTTTTTGTAGCATGACACATTGTTTTTAACCTGGACCTAATATAGAAGTGATGGAATTCTAGTTTCTTATTTGCTTATAACTCCTTGATGATGATATACCAGTGAAATGTCCGTGAATTTTGTTCTCATGATTCAAAAGAAAAAATTGTGTTCTCATTGTCTTGCCATATTGTAGGATCCTTCATTATAAATCATTTCATGACCTCTTAATTTCTTCCATGGATACGAATTGTTTGTTGTTCATTGCCTAATGTTTTGGGATCTCATATATATGAAAGAGTGTGTTCCATGCCCATATATTAAACAGTTGCAATTTATGACAACACTTGTTAGCATGTCACATCACCTGTTCTAATTTTAGTTTAGTACTAGTAAGCTTGCTGGTGATTGTCTTTTTGCTTTTCTAAGATTGTAGTTTCATCCTGGTTGTCAAATCTTTTTAATCTCTGCTTTGTTTTTTGCAACTGTTTCATACCTTTTCTCCCTGTTGCCACTTCCTGTTTGATATTATTTTTGGTTTACTTCCTAACAATTCAATGACAATTGGTCGAGCACAATCCTTTAATGATGTATTGTTATATAACCCATACATTTCAGATTTTGAAGATTTCTTAATTGGCTAATGCTTACTTGTTTGTTGCAATGATCGTATGTTCTTCAATAATGCATTAACACTTTTGACCATCTTTGTTCTGTTGCAGGAAAACAGATTTCTAGTGATGGTCATTCGTGATCTACTGAATTTATGTGAAATCACGAAAGGGAAAGATAACAAAGCTGTTATTGCAAGTAACATCATGTAAGAATTTATGATTGCAGAAGGTGTTCGAGAGCTTCTTTCATGGAGTTATACGTCTTCAATTCTTTTTGTACCTCATAGTTATCACCACTTTCTGATGTTTCTCCAGCACACAATTTTTTTTAAAAAAGAAAAAAATAGGGAGAGAGACAGGTAGAACTTTTCTACGGACTGTATTTCAATTTGACTACACGCTTGTTCCTTGACAAGGGTTGTACCCACTGAGATTGGTAGCTGTAGAAGCATAAAGTAAATTTGTCAGGGATGTGGTTGTATAAGTACACAAATTTCATATCTGTTTGTTTCAAACTTACTGGCTCTGATTGCAGGTATGTTGTTGGTCAGTACCCAAGATTTCTCAGAGCTCACTGGAAGTTCTTGAAAACTGTTGTCAATAAATTGTTTGAATTTATGCATGAAACTCATCCTGGAGTGCAGGTGATTTTGTTTTCTCTATAATCTATATACTATTGTCTAGACAGGCTACATATACTGTAGACTATCTTATCATTTTTGTGTCACATGTATCAGTTTTACATAAACCCCTTTGAGTGATTGGAGGACTAGCAATTATGTGTTATAGTGTGGTGTTGCATTTGTTATATTTTCTTGTATAGCTTCACTGTAACTTGCATCTCGAAATTTTCCAGGACATGGCCTGTGACACATTCTTGAAAATTGTACAGAAATGCAAGCGGAAATTTGTTATTGTACAGGTGACTTCTATTTTTCCACTGGCACTTTGCCTTTGGGTTGTAATTGCAATGCATCAAAAATTCATTGATAAGCTGCTTCTCTGGTTTTCAGGTTGGAGAAAGTGAGCCGTTTGTATCTGAACTTCTAGCAGGCCTACCAACGACTGTTGCTGATCTTGAGCCACATCAGATTCATACATTTTATGAATCTGTATGCATCTATACGTTTTGAGGACTAACATATTGACACTACAAATGTGTGAAGTTTGTGACCTTTGCTTTTGTTCTTTTTTCACCAGGTTGGCCATATGATTCAAGCAGAATCTGATCCACAGAAGAGAGATGAATACCTGCAGAGGTTGATGGATCTTCCTAACCAGGTTTGTTTGAGCGCCCCCCCCCCCCCTCTTCAATTCTGTGAAAGAAATCTACACAGGATAAAAATAGCTTAAGGTATAATTTTATATAGAAAAAAAGGTCTCAATGTTTTTCTATATTTTCACCATGTAACGAATAATGATGGGCCCTATATATACATTAATGAACCCCTCACTAAAATATGAAAGTTCCTTGTTCAGTTACAATCCAACTTTTTTTCCTGTGTTTACTTAGTTTGATTGCAATTCTTTTCCATTTAAAATCTTGCCACAAAAATCTCCAAATCCAAGCCAGTATTTGACAAACATTTAAATAATCAAATCAAATTAAATTGGCATATGATTTTTTCGAAGATCAATTACCATCTGACAGTTTGAAAACTGCTCCCTTTTTTATGAGAAATCATTATGTTCGATTTGTAAGTATTTTGAAGTGATGGTTTTTGTTGGAGAATAGATTCCTTTACCAGACATATTTTAGGACCGAACAAAATGGATGCCTGGAAACTGTCAGATAGGAGTATTGCTTCAGTTTACTTGCCAACCGTGAGAGCTATTCAGGATCAGTTTCATTTTAGTATTTTTATTCTTGTTTGTAAGAGCTAAGAGGCTAATAAGATTGCATTGTTTTCCAGAAATGGGCTGAAATTATCGGGCAGGCACGTCAAAGTGTAGATTTTCTAAAGGATCAAGATGTGATCAGAACTGTCCTTAATATAATGCAGGTATGGCTTTTTTTTTTTTTTTATTATTCACTATGAGGATCCAAATTGTGTTTGTAAGGGATTTGACAAAGGATATTGTTTTAAATGACCTTGGTGATTCTCCTTTAGTCATAGTTTGGTAACTTGATGTACTTGCAATTACCTTCTCAATGTAGGCTTTTACTACCCATTGTTTTAAAACAAGGTTGAAATTTAGGGATGGGACAGGTCAAATTGGGGTGGGTTTTTTATGTACTTGCCCTCGACATGGTGTACCCATAATCATCACCCACCCTCGATGTACATTTGGTCATTTTGGGTGAATGACTTTATATAATTAGCATAGTTATAAAACCCAAATCAGCTTGACAAGTCGACCTGGGACTTGGCCAACCCGGGGCCTAAACTAGTCCAGGTTGAAGAAAAAAACCAGCTGACCTAGTCAAAAACCCAGGTTGACCCCTGACATAGTCAAAACCAGGCCTTCAACCTGTGAATTGTTTTGGTCAAAACAACATTGTTTTAATCCTTTTGTTTTTGAGGTCGACCCCGGGTTGGGTTTAATAATTATGATAATTAGTTGTATACCGATTGGATACCCGACTTTGATTTTTTTAATTCTTAAAGTACATTTTTCACTCTTGAAATTTTATTTAACACTACCAAATCACATCTTTATAAATTAGTCTGAAAAATCTTACATGCTCAATTTTTCGAAGTCACATTTAAAATATTAATAGTAGATGTGATTTGAAAATACATAATTATGTCATTAAACATCACCAATGATCTATATGAATTAGTATGGTCATATGGATATATGAATCATGGAAGATCTCTTGTCTTGAGAAATCATGTATATGATAAGAAGATATCACATATCATGCCTAGGTGAAACTGGGTTGGGTTTTCACTTGGCTTTCTTTGGCTCTGGTCAAACTTGTTAAAAACCCAACCTAACCAGGTAACCTTGTGACGCCAAATACGTAGTGGGTTGGGTGAAATTGCCATCCCTAGGTTAATTTTCTACTGTCTTAAATGATCTTGTTAGGTGTCTCACTTGTTAATTTTATTGCTATGTCATGATCTAATGCCATTGACTCAACTCATTGTTGGTTTGCAGACCAATACAAGTGTTGCAAGTGCCCTTGGGACATACTTTTTATCCCAAATTTCTCTTATCTTTTTGGACATGCTTAACGTATACAGGTGTGCTTTTCACTGTTTTCTTGAATGCTATTTTAGAAACAGCTTTGAGCTTGCCAGAGATATTTTGCTTGCTCTTATTAGCTAATTCATTTCTCTTGATTTCAAATTTTATTGGCAGAATGTATAGTGAGCTTATATCAAGCAGTATTGCAGAAGGAGGGCCTTATGCATCTAAAACATCTTATGTGAAACTTTTGCGGTGAGTCATCGTTTGGGTTTTGTTTCAGATGTAATGGACATTTAAAATTTATTTGGTTTTTAATGTGCTACCAAACAGATCTGTTAAGAGGGAGACACTTAAGCTCATTGAGACATTTTTGGACAAGGCCGAAGACCAGACACAAATTGGGAAGCAGTTCGTGCCCCCAATGATGGATCCTGTTCTTGGTGATTATGCTAGGAATTTGCCTGATGCTAGAGAATCAGAAGTTTTGTCACTTTTTGCAACAATTATAAACAAGTATGTTGCACTTTCTTAGTATTCTTTGCTTGCAATGTAATGATTTGGTGTAAGATCAGATCAGTAGTTCTTGAATCTTAGTGTTTACATCTGAACATTCTGCTCCTTGTAGCACGATAGATTTTATTCATCTTCAAGAGAATTTTCTTACTGCTAGCTCCTGTGGTTCTTGTTAATTTAATTGGATGAGTAGATGGGTTGAAAGATAGTGTGAGGGTTGGACTAATTAATATCAACTTAACTAAATGTTGATCTCAAACATCTAGTCGGTAGTGTCATTGGTGGAAGGTGACAGTTAGATTCTCTATTTGTGAAATTGCAAATGCACATGCATTTATACTTGACCAAATGGATAGAGTAAGAGTTGCCTTTGTTGCAGACTTGCATCTGTGTTATATGCTGTTAAACATCGCTGCTCTTTAAGGCATTGCTAGTTTTATATTTTTTACTTATGAGTCTGAGCCAAACCCAACTAATTTGGGATTGAGGCTTTGCTGCTGCTGCATCAGTCTTAGATCTTCACACTCTCTGCTGTGCTGGCAGCTTGGAGGCAATATAGAGCACTGCAAAATGCTCTGTTCCCTGTTAGTTTCTTGCTGTCAGATATCTCTTTCTGATGTTTTCCTTTTCTGGACAAAGGTACAAAGCTGCAATGATAGAAGATGTACCTAGAATATTTGAAGCTGTTTTCCAGTGTACGTTGGAGGTAAGTACGAGGACTGTAAATCTTTGTGCATGTTTATGTGGCTTCTATATGTTGAAATTTTCTGTCAATGCATCATCTTTCATTTCATTACATCTTGCAACAGCAGTTGAGGACTGATTTTCTGCAACTCTGTCTTAATGTTTAAAAGGAATTTGTGAAATGGACAGAAATAATGCAGTTGATGGAACAATGAAACCGGTAGACTATTGTGTGTGCATGGAATGCAAAATTCTAGAGTGTGCGCTTATTGTGTTTCAATAGTTGTTTAAAAGCATCCAAAACTAATAGATCCTTGTATAGTATCAGTCTATCCAACAATTTTCTCTTCTATTTATGATTTGCTCTTTTAGCTTCCTTATGCACTAGGAAATCTTTTCCTTATTAGCCTTCCGATCTGAGCTCCTATCTCTCTTTCGGAGAATAACCAATCCTGTCCATCACTCATTGAGTGGCTACATCGTGGTGAAGCTCATTCCCCGGAGAATCATACATGTTCTGAATCAATCCCCTTCCCAAATGTAAGAGCATCGATTCAATAAGATTGTGTGTGTGTATATATATATATCCATTGGAAAGTCAGTAGAGCAACATTACACTGATATTTGGTTAGGAGTTCAGACCCTGTCATTGTATAATCCACTTCCAGTTAGTGGCAAAATTCTCACATGATGCTTTTTTTTTCTGTTTTTTCTTTTTGGAGATTAGTTATGCCTACGCTATGCTTATATCTTAGGAGGATGCCATGCTATCATCAAATATTGCTTATAGGAATGCTATCTTGCACATCTTAGCACTTCTGCACAAATTATCTCCCACTCTTGATATCTGGCCAGAAAAGGTGCATTGGTTCATGTTGGTGTTAAATATTGCATAGCATAGCATATGCCATTGAAGATCAATATATATATGAGCGTATAAGATCAAGGCTGAAATTTTTTTTTAACTGTGTATTAGAAGTTGTGCAGCTGAGATGAGTAGTTCTGTGCTGCAGATGATAACCAAAAATTTTGAAGATTATCCAGAACATCGCCTTAAGTTCTTCTCATTACTCCGTGCCATTGCTACACATTGTTTCCCTGCCTTGATTCGTTTGTCAAGTGAGGTTTGTGTTTGAAGTTATTTTGTTTCTTCTATCAATCCTAATGTGTTGCTCGGTTCTACTTGCAATGATTCATTAGATTGGTTTTGCTATGTGATCTTAGAAGAGTACAGTTTTCTTTGATTAAAATACGTTAGAAAAGTGGAAAAAATTGAAGGAATGGACCGCTAAGTTCGATTATATTAGTCAGAAAAGGCTAAGCTTGAGGAGCAACCTTTTTACACCTTGGGATAAATGCTATTTTTTAAAAATATTATTATTTTAAAATTGTCAATTATAAAGCTTCCATTGAATCGAAATCTTTTGTTTCATGTTATTCAATATCAGCAACTGAAGCTAGTGATGGATTCAATCATATGGGCATTCCGTCATACTGAGAGGAACATAGCTGAGACTGGTCTAAACCTATTGGTGGAGATGCTGAAGAACTTTCAGGTGCATTTCCCCCCTGCATTCTTGTTTTATCAATATCATGCTGTGTGGGATGCTTTGTTTACTCTTCTGTGTAATTTGACAGGCTTCCGAGTTCTGTAATCAGTTCTACAGGTCATACTTTTTGACAATTGAGCAGGAAATATTTGCTGTCTTGACAGATACATTTCACAAACCTGGTTTTAAGTTGCATGTCTTGGTGCTGCAACACTTGTTTTGCTTGGTATGTGCCTTGCTCTTATCTTTTCCTAGTTTGAGGCATGACCAACTATGGTTAATGAGGATGCCACCTTTCAGGTCGAGAGTGGTGCTTTGACAGAGCCTCTGTGGGATGCTGCAACAATCTCTTATTCATACCCAAATAATGCTATGTTTGTTCGTGAGTATACCATTAAACTTCTGGGTACATCATTCCCAAACATGACTGCATCAGAGGTGAGATCATTTATTTATATTTTTTTCTGTTACTTTATTATGGTCTTTATTCCAAAGCCATCTATTGGATATCACTAATATGAAGACACTTTCAGGTCACTCAATTTGTTAATGGACTATTTGAGTCAAGAAACGACCTGTCTGCATTTAAGAATCACATCCGAGACTTTCTCGTGCAATCAAAGGAATTCTCCGCTCAGGTAGCTCTTTGAATTGCCAACCATTTACTTAAACTGTCTCCTTTCTTCCTCGTTCCCACAAATTAGTGAATGGTATAAAAGATGCTAAATACTTGTGGGCACACAAGTGAAGGTCACACTTGTCTTTTACAGACCTTCTGGACGTCCACAATTATATGGTTTTTTAGGGGTGGCAAAAGCTAATGGGTTGGATAAGGGTTATCCATAGAATCCCCTTTTTTTTTTTAAGAAAAAAGGAACTTTTTGCAGACATCCATCCTAGTTTCTGAGATTTTTTTTAGTTCCAAAATAAAATGTTTTTCTCATAAATTAATCCTTTGGTAGTTTTTTTTCTTCTACCTGCTTCATAGCAAATACACTTTCGTCCTTGAATGAATGATATTATTATTATTATTATTTTGCAATTAAAGTCCCTACAAGTCAAATAATAAAATGGGTAAAAAATAGATTAAACAATTTAGTTAAAAAATAAATGGGTAAAAACATTACCCATCCCCATCAATTTCTCACCACTATGGTTGAGATAGCAAGTGCAAACTGAATGCTTGGTTTTTTGTACAGGATAATAAAGATCTCTACGCTGAAGAGGCTGCTGCTCAGAGGGAAAGAGAGCGACAAAGAATGCTTTCCATTCCAGGGCTTATTGCCCCTAATGAAATACAAGATGAGATGTTAGATTCATAGAACGCAATTTTTGCAGCAAAAGCTAACTTTATGAAATATAACTCAGGGAGTTGATGTGGGCATCGGATATGAGCAGATGCAACATTTTCCCCTTGATTCCCCAAAGTTTTCTTGTTTCGAACCAGTTGGATCATGAAGGTGGCTTGGTGTGGGGGTTAGGCTGCTGGCTTTACTGCCTTGACTGGTTGGGCTAGGTTTAGAGTATTTAGGGATTGATGTAGGATCATTTGTACGGTTTGTTGGATCCAGCTTAAGACGGTATTCACATGGACGGATGGGATCAAACTGTTTAAATGACACATTTTGCGTTGTTGATTGATTCATCGTAGTGCATACTAATGTTGGCGAGTTGTGCAGGAATTGTTTCCTTTCGAATGCTGTTCTCTAGTTTAGCGGTTTTTGTTTGGTTGTTTAGTTCCGTGCTTAGTCAAATATATTGTGATTTTGTTTTAAAAAATGGCTTCTTATTTACTCGATTTCCATATGCAAAATGTTGTGATAACTTAACGTTAAACATTTCATGCTTTAGAAACACGATAACTTAACATATCGTGCTTCATGTCGTGAAATTTAGACCTTTTTCATACTAAAGAACACATCAGACATGATAGCTTTATCTCTCTCAAAACCAAAATTCTCGGCTTTTATCTCTTTGAAAACCCCTCTAATCACTTGTTTATTTTGCCGTTAAAATATTCAAAAATTATAAAACATGGGTTGAAAACATATAAGATGAAATAAAACTTCATTACAAGTACAAAATATCATATTATAAAACATGGGTTGAAACATAAAACATGGGTTGAAACATAAAAGGTGCTTGAGCATCTTTTGAAAAATTGCCAAGTTTGTGGCAATCAAAGAATTAAATCCTGAAACAATTATTTATTAGATGCATAAAAAAAATCTTAATGAAAAATTGTCAAGTTTATGGCAATCAAAGAATTAAATCCTGAAACAATTATTGATTAGATGCATAAAGAAAATTTTAATGATAGTATAGTGGTTTTAGAGAGAGGTTTTTTGGTCATTTGAAGCATGTATTAAAGGTTTCAAGTATTGTAGACCACTTATCAAAATTGATGGTACATATTTGTATGAGCGATATGATGAGATGTTATTGATTGCAATTTCTTTTGATGCAAATAATTGGACATTCCCATTAGCTTTGCTTGTAGAGATACGTTACTAGTGATAAAACAAGTATATGCATAATATTATATAGACATATAGACATGAACCCATAGGATACCATCAGTGTTGTGCCCAACATTATGTTAGCAACTCCAATTATAAATTCAAAGACCCATATACAAAAAAAAAACATTTGATGGGGATATGTTATGAACCTTTAAGGCGTAAATTTGATTTGTGGTAAGAAAGAATGTGTAACTTGGTTCCAGCATATCAAGAATGACTTGAACAAGAACCAAAAGTAAAATGAGCATTATGTTACAATGGCGTTACCAGTATGGTAATATGACAAATATTTCAGAATCATTTAATCATGTTCTTAAAAGTGCTTGTACAATGCATGTTTCAGCTTTAGTGCAAATAACATTTTACAAGCGTAATAGTTATTGATTTAAGTGGAGACGTGAAGCAAATGATTTTATTCAACGTGGAATAATTTGGCCCCATCAATTTAGGTTGAATTGACAAAAAAAAAAAAAGATAAAGAGGTCATATTGCGATGTTATTCAACTTCAAGCAATAGTTTTTCCATGCCAACACCTCTATTTGAATTATAGAATATGCACATGTGGTAAATGACAAACATTCTAACATCTATATTCACATGTTCTTACATGTTGTGTTGAGAATCACTTAGACTTTTTATAATTTCTTGATGATCATTAAATCATTCATAGCTATAGATCAGCATATGACATGTCATTTCATCCATTACCAAATGAGTTAGAATGGAGTGATTACACTAGACCTCTATTTAAAACAAACTCATCTAGATGGGAACTTGGGTGTGGTCGTTAAATATCTACTTATTTGCACAACAAGATGGATGTAAGAGAGGATCATATACATTATAGGTGTGACATGTAATGAAACAAGCTATAATAGAAAAACATGTTCTAATTGACAACGTATGTATGACAAAACAAATATTTGTTAAAATATATTATGATATTATGCACACAAGGTGGCAGATTTTCTTCTCATGTTGAATGACTACATTATGATAATGACATTTCTAAAGAGCATGATGATGACATTCCCGAAGAGCATGACAATGAAATTCTTACAGAGCATGTCAATGAAATTCCTGGAGAGCTTAAGTCACAAAACATGGCCTCTAGACCCACAAACACTTTTGCCCTGCTGTTGTAGAATAAACATTGATCAGAGAACATTTCATTGGGATTATAAGAACATTTAATTCTAATAAATATTTTCATTACATAACATTGAGGGTATTTTATATATATATATATATATAATTGTATTTTAAATTGTTATGTAAGATAAGACTATGATTTATTGTCGGACACCAAAGTGGATGAAATTATATGAGCGGGTTCAACCATATGTGTTCTAGATTAGTTTTTTTATATATTAGTTGTCTAGAGCACATCAACCTTGACCACAGTTTGATCCATGCATTAATTGAGCGATGAATATATGAGACACACACATTCCATCTTAGGCATGAAAGATGACACTGACACTACGAGATGTGATAATTTTTCTTGGACTTTGTATTGATGGACATGTAGTCACATCTACTAGTGTGCATAATTGGATTGCGTTATGCGAATGTGCATTTGGATTGCATCCCCTCCTTTTGAATTAAAGAGGGTATTGTACGTCTTAAATGGATTGAGGAGATATTTACCACATCACCAGATGATGCTAACGATGAGGTCTTGTGGAGGTATCCATTAAATTATGATTTGAATGTTATGATTATTTGTTAATACGTGAATTAGTATGATAATTTTAATGTGTTATGTATGTATTCCAGAGCATATATACTGCATCTATTTCACAAGTCTCATAAGGAGAATGTGCCTTTGATTTATTTGATGTTTTCTGGATGATTTTGATGTCATCCCCATATATAGCTCAGGATTGTTGTTATGGCATGCCTATACAGATATCTATGTCTTGCATGCATGAAGATGGTCAAACAAGTTGGAGGATATTTGCTACTTTTACATGTATAAATTGAAGAATTTAAAATACTTATACATTTTAAATGTTTGTTGTTGACAATAAATAAACAACTTATTTTTAATTTAATAATAGTTATGGTTTTGGGAGCATTTTTATGTGGGTTGACCCTAAATGCCCAGATTACCACTTATGATTGTCCAGACTATTGGGGTTACACTTCGGTTCCCACCAAGATACATGTATTGTAATGTTAGTTTGCAATTATATGCATTTGTATTGTCTAATTGTAACTTTAAAAATTCAACTAAATTGACATAGTTGTAATGCTAAGTGGTGTGTGCTAGTAGAGTATTTGAAAATAATACAACACATGTGTTGTCATTTTATCAGAGTGATCTATATAGGCAACATGATATCTAGGTATTTTTCGAACCATTTCTTAAAGAAAAAACTTAACTTCTCCGAACTATTGCTATATAATATTTAAGAAACTTATCTTTTACAGGTCATGTGAATGCCTTATTTGGATTAAATATTGGCAGTTGCTCTAGCTATTTGCAATAATATGATTGACATATAGTCATTAGTAGTCTCGTTGATATTTTTTAAGATGGTTGAGCTAATTTACCTAGATCGGGTAATATGATAGTTCAATTACAGACAACACATTTCATTTGATATCGATACGAGTGATACGTTGCACACCATAAATCATTAGGGTGAAAATGATGATTATGATTGGTTAAGCCGTCATTGAGCTTATGTATTACATTGAGAGATGCACAGTGAAATGAGATATTTACATATATGCATTCTGTGATTATAGAGGAAGAGTAATTGATTTGGTTAATGAGAATCTCATGTTAGGTCATTACACCAAATCTCGAGCATATCCCTCCACCTACATACATGCAATATTAGCAACATGCTCAACAAATTCAAAATATCGTAAGTAATCAAATCTTTTTAGAATTCATCTATGTTAAACATTGGGTTTTATTTATTGATCTTTAATTTAACATTAAATATAAGATTAACAAACTAAATAATAAATCTCATAAGAACCATTTTTTGATAAATTTAGATGCACGAGAGATTTTTTTTCTGTAATTTTCTTGGAATGGCTAGGATGACTATTGAAATTTTATTGATGTCGTGGTTCAGAACTGCGATACTTAATTAATGTCACAATTCTGAAACACGACATCAATTAATTATCGCAGTTCAGAACTGCAGTGTTTGCTATTTCACCAAAACTTTTTATTACAGTGTTAATTCATCATTTCCTTTTAATTTCTATGCTAATTGCCCAATTTCTCCAAAAAAAGAACTCATTTGTCTCTATTTTCGGAGCAATTTTCTATACCTCTATGAATTCTCTTTTGTACTCATAGACTTCTCAAAATTCCAAGTCATGTCTTTCACTTATTAATTATATTCGTTGATTTGTATGGGATCTGATTAAAAAAAGTCAAAAACATAAAAGTAAAAAAAAACAAAAAATTAAAAAAAAAAGAGAGATGAGAGAGATTTTTTTGTAAAAGTATTTCAGCCTTAACACCGACACCAAAACCATCAAATTGAAGTCTTTATGATGATGAATGTATAAATATCAAAATTGAACAATTTCATCATCTTCAATATCGAGAGATATAATGATTTGAATCTTTATCTCTAAAAACTTTAAATACAATTTTTAGATGGATTGTTTGTTTATAAATGGCTTTTTAGCTTAAATTTGTGTTTAAGAGGTTTAAATAATTGTTTAGATGTGTGTGTGTGTGTTTAATAAAAAAACAAAAAAAATTTACAAATTTTAAGATTGTCTTTAGCGATTTGCAAGGATTCGACGAGATTGTCCAAATTCTAGTGAAAAGCTACGGATGGTACACAAACAACATGTCATCCATGCAGAGGTTTTTTTTTTTGTTGTTGTTTTTTTAATGATTTCATAATAATTTTCGTTCATATTATTTATCTTATACAAGTATCAAAATTAAACAATTTTATCATATGATGATTTGAATTTCTATACATAAAAACTTTAAATATGATTTCACATCAATTGATTGTTTATAAATTATTTAAATTTGTGTTTAAAAGGTTTAAAGAATTGTTTAGATGTGTGTGTTTTTAAATGAAAAAGAAAATTACTAATTTTAAGATTGTCTTTAGTAGTTTGCTAGAATTCAACGAGATTGTCTAGATTCCAACAAAAAGATAGTGATGATACAAGAACAACATGTCACCTATTCAAAAGATTTACCATTCATGTGTGATTTCATTTTTAAAAAATAAACAGACCTAGACTTGATCCTAGGTATGTGAAAGCTGCTAAAACATGCCTATGCTCAGCTCTAAGCCCAAGTTTGTTTTTTATATTATTATTTTTTAGTTTTGTTTTAATGATTTTCTAATCATTTTAATTCATCTTCTTTATCTTATACATATAATAAAATATATTAGATTTTTTTATGAATTGTTTTATTTTTTTTAATTTAAGAGTTAATATGTGACATATTTTTTAGTTAAAATGTAGACTTAACATTTTATTAAATTAGTTAATGTGTTTATGTAACTTTTTGGTAAGTATCCAAATTAGCAATTTTTAATTTTCATCTAAAAAGTCATCTTGGTGAAAATAATTAGTATGGATGGAGAATTTAAACTATATTTTTTTCTATAAAAAAATATGATCATTAAATAATCTAAAAAGATAGTGAAATACATGAAATATCTTTAAAATGTATTCCAAAACATGTACATGACAATATATTGCAAAGGCAAAGAAAGAAGTAATTTATCTTCTTTCTTTTTTTATCTTGTCTCGTGGAACTAAGCAAAGATGAAGACAATTTTTTAATGTCTTCTATACCAAACAAAACACAAATCACTCTTGCTCCTCGTCGTCTAATATCCTATTGTTTTTAGATATGCTTGATATGGTAGTGCATGACATCAACACATTAAAACTATCTAAAGGCACTGAAATTTTTTTTTGATGCATTTTCAAGTTATACATACTTTTGAAAAGCACCAAAAAACAGAAGCTAATGTGCTCTCAAACATTCATCACTTCACAATTCTTACCTTTTTATCATGTCTCTTTACAAAACACTACTTAGTGAATGCTAGACCACTAGTTCACACTGCACTGTGGATCAATCTGTTTTTTCTTAAATGTAAAACAAATTTAGGTATTGCTAACATGTTTTCTAGGAGAGAAAAAAATTTAATCATGAATTTAAAATTTGTTGCATATTGGATGATAATATATTGGATCGACCTGGGTCAATCCAGGTTAACAACCCAAACTTATGACTTGAGTTATGAAACTATGATAATCACATAAAAATAAAATCAAAATAAATTATGATGCACAATTTCCAATCAACCTAATATTAAAAGACAAAATTGAAAATAAAAATATTCAATTTAAAAAAAACTCAAATGAACCCTAGATAACTCGTTAAACTCACGATCCAGATCATGCACCTCACTAGATTTAATAAATTTTTATATTTGAGATTATCTTTAATTTAATTATATGATAATTAGGCACGTGGGACTAAACGAAGAAATATAGGCCAATGTTTTTAAGGCAAATAATATAAAGAGAGTTTTTTGTTTAAGTCAAATAACAAAAATAGACCTTTAAATAAAAAAAGATGACATGATTTTTTTAAGTTTAAAGGGCTAAAAATGCATTAAATAAAACAAATAGGCTAGGCGTTTAGGCCTCTCTACTCGAGTTGCAAGCTTTATAACTTCCTCAAGGAAGATGTACGGCTATAGTTCAACAACATTAGCTATATCCTTCCTCAACCCTCCAAGAAATCTAGCTATTGTTTGCTCTTGGGGTTCCACCAATTCACATCGAATCAGCAGCAACTCAAACTCTTTCACATACTCTTCCACGCTCAAAGATCCTTGTCGCAAAGTCTGAAGTCTGATGTATAGCTCTTGTTTATAGTAATTAGGAACAAATCTCTTCTTCATCACTCTTTTCATAGTTGCCCACGTTGTAATCTCCTCTTCTCCATCCCTTCTCCTCTGAATCTTTAAGTTTTCCCACCATAAAAGAGCATAATCCGTAAACTCAAGT
>Ga0325405_1000679_pt1 | contig 33179 bp, 17 predicted proteins | sample PopdelMetagenome_21_FD_205663 | JGI IMG/M metagenome (GOLD analysis project Ga0325405, IMG submission 205663) | Populus deltoides microbial communities from Bellville, Georgia, United States - Xylem-Control-R2 | ecosystem: Host-associated > Plants > Phyllosphere > Stem > Wood/Secondary xylem... | reverse complement strand
AGGATGTTAAAGTAGTGGAGAAGATTTTACGTTCGTTGACTGAGAAATTCAACTATGTTGTATGTTCTATTGAAGAGTCAAAGGACATTGATGCTCTCACTGTTGATGAATTACAGAGTTCATTAATCGTCCATGAACAGAACTTTGTGAGACATAAGAGTGAGGAACAAGCTCTGAAGGTGACATATGAAGGAGGCAGAGGTCGTGGTCGAATTTCCTATCGAGGAAGAGGAAGAGGCAGAGGACGAACAGACTTCAATAAAGCAACAATTCAATGTTACAGATGTCATCGACTTGGACATTTCCAATATGAATGTCCCACTGTGAACAAAGAATTGCTTTATGCAGAGCTTGATGAGGAGGAGGAAATGCTTTTGATGGCTTATGTGGAGAAACCAAGAGTTAGAAGAGAAGATGCATGGTTTCTTGATTCAGGATGTTCTAACCACATGTGTGGTTATAAAGCAATGTTCAGTGATCTCAACTTAGAATTTCGACATTCTGTGAAGTTGGGGAATAACACAAGGATGAATGTAATGGGTAAAGGAAGTGTGAAGATACTGCTGACTGGAATCAATCATGTTATTGCTGAAGTATATTATGTCCCCGATTTGAGAAATAACCTCCTGAGCATAGGCCAGTTGCAAGAAAGATGGTTAGATATCTTATTCAAAGGTGGAACCTACAAGATATTCCATCCAAAAAGGGGATTAATAATTCAAACCACCATGAGCATAAATCGGATGTTCATTTTGTTGCCTGATTCCCAATCTTCTTCTCAAGAACAAGTTGATCAATGCTTCCACACAGGAACACAAAATTTGTGCCATCTTTGGCATCGAAGGTATGGACATTTGAGTTACAAAGGCTTAAGAACTCTATCATACAGGAACATGGTGCGTGGTCTTCCTCAACTCTCAACCTCAAATGTCACCTGCACTGATTGCTTAAAAGGGAAGCAACACCGTGATCCCATTCCAAAGAAAAGCACCTGGAGAGCATCTCAGAAACTGGAACTCATTCATGCTGATATTTGTGGGCCGATCACCCCTACATCCAACAGCAACAAGAGGTATATTCTGCTATTTACAAATGACTATAGTAGGAAAACCTGGGTATATTTTCTGGTGGAGAAGTCAGAGGCCTTCAGCTCATTTAAAAGCTTTAAGTCCATGGCTGAAAAACAAACAGGTTTGTTTGTTAAATGTCTTCGCACTGACAGAGGAGGAGAATTCATTTCCAATGAATTCAACGAATTCTGTAAACACAATGGGATTAAGAGGCAGATGACAACTGCCTATACCCCGCAACAAAACGGTATAGCAGAGAGGAAGAACAGAACCATAATGAACATGGTTCGATCCATGTTATCTGACAAAAACATTCCCAAAACCTTCTGGGCAGAGGCTGTAAACTGGGCTGTGTATGTTCTTAACAGGTGCCCCACGTTGGCAGTAAGGGATGTTACACCAGAGGAAGCTTGGAGTGAGATGAAACCCTCGGTAGATCATTTTAGGGTGTTTGGTTGCATAGCACACGTTCATGTTCCAGAAGAGAGAAGAACAAAGCTTGACAACAGAAGCATTACTTGCGTATTATTGGGGGTTAGTGAGGAGTCAAAAGGTTACAGACTTTTTGATCCTGTTGCAAAGAAAATTATCGTGAGTAGAGACGTAATTTTTGAAGAAGAAAAGTTGTGGAAATGGGGTGAGAGCTGTGACCAACAATCAGTGGAAAATTTAGACTGGGGTGATGAGGATGAAGAAAGGGCGAGGGAAAATAGAAACAGAGGAGATGGTATTCATGATGTAGAACAAACTGGTGGAAATACTTGCAGAGAAGGTTGCAGAGAGGGTGATGAAGAAGCTTGTGATACGGGAGTTGAAACAATTAATTGCAGAGAGGGTGACGAGAGAGTAAGAGATAGTGAAATTGAAGAGGGTGACAGAATAAATTCCAGAGAAGTTGACGAGAGAGTGAGGGACAGTGAAATCATGCAGCTTGAAGAAAGAAGCTCAAGACAATTACGTGGTAGGCAGCCTCCCGCGTGGATGGGAGATTATGTCAGTGGTGAAGGGCTGTATGAGGATGAAACAAATATGGCACTTGAGGTGTCAACAGATCCCTCGGTTTATGAAGAAGCTGTGAAGAGTACAGATTGGAGGATGGCTATGAATAGTGAAATTGAATCTATTGAGAAGAATAAAACGTGGACACTCACTGAATTACCAGCGGGAACAAAAAAAATAGGGGTGAAGTGGGTTTATAAAACCAAATACGATGAGAATGGAAAAATCGATAAATACAAGGCTCGGTTGGTGGCAAAAGGGTATTCTCAAAAATATGGTGTAGATTATACAGAAGTGTTTGCCCCAGTAGCAAGAATGGATACAGTACGAATGATTATCGCTTTGGCTGCGCACAAAAATTGGATGATTTCTCAGCTGGATGTCAAATCGGCTTTCCTTCATGGTGAGTTAAGTGAAGATGTTTATGTAGAGCAACCAAGAGGATATGAAAAGAAAGGAAGCGAGCATCTGGTTTACAAACTGCACAAAGCACTGTATGGTTTGAAACAAGCTCCACGAGCTTGGTTTAGTCGAATTGAAGCACATTTCATTGGCGAAGGATTTCAGAGATGCGAAAGTGAGCAGACCTTATTTACAAGAAGAACCCACGAAGGAAGAATCATCATTGTGAGTATCTATGTCGATGACTTAATCTTTACTGGAAATGATGAGGTAATGCTATCTGATTTTAAAAACTCTATGTTAAGAGAGTTTGATATGACTGACTTGGGAAAAATGAGGTTTTTCCTTGGAATTGAGGTGTTACAAAAGTCTGATGGCATTTATATATGTCAAAGAAAGTATGCTTTGGAGGTTTTGAGAAGATTTGGTATGATGGAAAGTAATTCGGTAGGAAGTCCAATAGTTCCAGGATTCAAGATAAGCAGAAATGAAGATGAAAATACTGTTGATGAAACCTACTACAAACAGTTAGTGGGTAGCTTAATGTATCTTACTGCTACAAGACCCGACATGATGTTCGTTCTCATAAGTAGATACATGACGAGACCTATGGAGATTCATCTACAAGCAGCTAAGAGAGCTCTTCGATATCTAAAAGGAATTGTGAACTATGGGATTCATTATAAAAGGGGGGGAGAAGGAGAGTTGTTAGCATTCACGGATAGTGATTATGCTGGCGATATGGAAGATAGGAAAAGCACATCTGGTTATGTTTTTCTGATGGGTTCAAGTGTTGTCTCATGGTGTTCGAAGAAACAGCCTATTGTGACTTTGTCAACAACGGAAGCTGAATTCGTGGCAGCAGCAGTATGTGCCTGTCAAGGAGTATGGATGAAGAGAATTTTAAAGGAATTGGGACACTCAGATGAAGGTTGTACAACCATAATGTGCGACAATAGTTCAACTATTAAGTTGTCTAAGAATCCCGTAATGCATGGTCGCAGTAAGCATATTGATGTAAGGTTTCATTTCTTAAGAAACCTTACTAAGGAGGGTACAGTTGAGTTAATTCATTGTGGGAGTCAGGATCAAATCGCAGATATAATGACCAAGCCATTAAAGCTCGAAGTGTTTCAAAAGCTTCGGAAGTTACTAGGAGTATGTGAAATACTACCATAATATAAACTGACTGCTTCATAAGCATTTAGTTTAAGGGATGGAATGAAGGAGTCTTCTCGTGAACCATATTCTGGTTGTTAGAGTCTGTTAGAATAAATAACAAACTAGAAGGGAGAGTCCTAGTTTTACGGGGCATTGCAAATTACAGTTAGCAACCTCTCTGTTACAGTTTGTTACTTTTCTGTTATTCTGGTATCATGTATTAGAGGCTATATAAAGCCAAGAGTTATTGCTGAATAATACAAGTTTCCATTCATCCCAGTTCACGTATACTTCCTAAATCATCCATAATCCTAACACTTCCATCCATTTGCGACCATCTTTTGTATCTCTTCAATTGCTTTCTTGTCCGAGACATCATATTGTTTCTTGAAGCATTCAACACCGGATACACAGTCTCCCCTCTTTTTTTCATCCTTCAAACAAATATAGGGTGTTATAATGGTTTGAAAAGAAACTTAGCATGAAAAATTCAAAACACACAAAAAAAAAAAGACAAGAATAATCATGAGTAGAGCCATGGTTTAATTTTGCTGATGCAAGAAAATAATTGAAAAATTTAGGAGAAACTATTCATTATATCATAAGTTGAATTGTGAATACTTTTCAAAATACATTCTGCTAGATTGTTGGTTTGCGCTAAGTTGCGGGCCGGATTAAAATTTTTATAACATACAAAAGAAATATCTAGGTTGTTGCTACCCAATTTTTGACCCATGTTTTTGATAAATTTACAGAAAAAACGAAAAAAAAGCAAAAAAACAATGAAAACCTCAAAAAATGCATTTTTGATATATTTGCATCGTTTTTAGCATTTTCAACGTCATCTCAAAAGAATTTAAATTTTTAAAGGTATTTGGAACGCGTTCAACTTTTAACGTGTAAATTTTATGATCACTGATTTTCCTTGTTGAGTTGACGTTGATATTGCTCGCTTTCAAAAATACAAAAAATAAGAAAAATCAAAATTTACAAAAAAAAGAGGAAAAGGAAAGGAAAGGAAGAGTTGAGGGACTAATTTGAAGACCTAGCAAAACTTCTCCTATAAATACCATGCTACAGTGAAAAAAGAAAAAGGAAGAGGCAAGGGGGTGGAAAAATGAGCAGGGGGAACAAAGGAAAAACCCTAAACCTAAAGGGATCCCATCTCTCGGCCGCCCCTCCATTTTGAGAAAACGAGAGCCCCTCTCAGCCATGACTGTGACCCCATTTTATTCTCATCTACAACCTTCAGCCTGGGAGCCCCTGATTTTTTTTTCCTTTTGACCCAAAACCATCTCCAGAGACCTCCCCTCTCACCAGCAAAAGGACACTGCCTCTCGGCCAAAGAGAAAAACCAACCTTTCATCTTCTCAAAGAAGAGCCGACCCCCATTTTGGCTCCGGCCATCTTCCCATTGGTAGCTCCCCTCTCTCGGCCATTTCTTCCCCTGCACGCCGGCCTTCACAGTCTCCCTTGCCCGGCTCTCCCAGAACCAGAGGCCAGCCGTGGCCCCCTTGCCCTCTGTCAAAAACAAGCCGGCCAGCCACCTCTCCTTTCATCTCTAGACTGAACACAGCGGCAGCCTCCGCTGTATTCTTCAGCTGCTCCCGTCTCCGCCTTAGCCACGGTCTCCCTCTCCGGGCCAACCACAGCCCCCGGCCCTCACAGGTCTCCACGGAATAGACCCCCACCACAGCAGCAGCCGATCTCCTTCAGCGCCAGTCGGCCAGCTCGCCCAGACCGCATCGGAGCCTCCAGTAGCAGCCCGACACAGCGGCGCCCACAGATCCCCGATCTGTCAGCCCTCGGTCTCCAGCACTCCTCCCACAACTGCCAGATCCATCACCCGGAGAAGGAAAGAACAATGAACCAAAAACAAAAAACGACAGCAGAGAATAGATCTAAAAAAGGAGACAGAACCGGAAACATTGTTGTTTGCATTTCTTAGTGTTTTGCAGGTAACGGCGTTGCTCACCGCCGACAAGGAAAGGAAGAGGGGAGGGGGTTGTTACAGACCCCCCTGTTTGTTTGGATTTTCTGGCGGCGGCGCGTGAACCCACGTGCTGCCAGTGGCGGTGGCGCGTGGAGAAGACGCGCCGCCACTGTTCAGCCGACCCAAAGGCTTCACAACGCTGTTCCTGTGGTTTGGAGTTTACGGCACTGTTCAGGATTTTAGTTTAGGACTTCTTTTTTGTAAAATTTAAATTGTTTGATGTGTTATTTGGATTGTTTTGAACATTTGATTATTTTGTAATATTTAGTTATGGGTGTGTGTGAGTATATTACAGTAAAAATCAGTGATATGTGTGTGTATTTTTTATTTTTGTTATTGAATTATAAGGATTAAGTGTTTAATTTAAATATGGTTAAATATCTCAAGGACAAATAAAATCACGTTGTATTTCCCGTAAAATGTAAGAACACGTTTCTACATCTATTGTGGGATTTAATAACTGATTTATTAAAGCCTTAGAATTTGGCTAATATTTTTTTTAATCACATCAAATCACGAAGCAGCTTACCTCAGGTAGGTTGCGCTAGGGGTGCTAATACCTTCCTTAGCCACAACCAGTCCCTTACCCTCAGATCTCTAACGACGACCAGTAAATCTGGGTTTCCTAGTAACCCTCAATGAAATACTAGGTGGCGACTCCCAAAGAACTAATCAAGCAAACAGACAAAAAAATCACCCAACGACGTCGTGCGGATGACGTGCAACAGAATGACGACTCCACTGGGGAAAGGTATTGTGTTCAACATTACTGGACTAAGCTTTGTGTTTTTGATGTTTACATTTTTTGCTTTTTGTCTTATTTTATTCATGCATTGTATAGAATTGTCTCATGCATCACAAACTTTAATTTTTGAAAGCACACACAAGCTTCAGGTTAGGTGGGGGATTAACAGCTTGCCTTATGACTTGAGTCAAGGTTTAAGCTTGTGTAAACCCCAACTCTTCGTTGAGTGCTTAGACTGGTAATAATTGGTACACGTGCCAACCCATTACCTACTGGGCCCCCATATTGCCTTCAAGAGGGTGATCACTGGGACAACGAGAGACACTTTTTAGAGACCAAGTAGTAAACCTACCATTTGTCTCACGTAAAAAGATTAGAACCTGCCTTTAGGATGTATGCTCCGTTTGCATTTGAGCAAGCCCTTCTTGAAGCATCTTGAATTTAGGACTTACGGGGGATATAATGGTCATACTTAAGAAATTTCTATTGTAGAGTTTGAGCAAGAATAAAAATTCTTGTTTCATCATATAAGAGTTATGACCATATGTCACCCCTCGAAGGGCGAGTTCATCATATAGATTACATGTTCATACATTTATCATGCATGTACCCGGATGAAAAATAGGTTCCCCCATCTGAGGTTTACTACACTGGACTGAAAAGGATGAATAATAAAGAAAGGGGTCAGAGAGAGGCTTAGTGTCAAAAGGAAGTTAAGAGCATCAAAGGTGAAGTAGCTAGACTCAGATCTGCCTGAACAAGTGTGGATCATCAAATGGAAAGGGAATGTTTGCACAGTCTTCTGTGGGAACACTGTTATCCACGTCTAATAGAAGCTGCACCTCTCCTTTTTCAGTCATGAACAACAACAGCAATGCCTCCAGTCATCAACTAATGATGACCTTTGTCCTTGTTCAACTGTACTGATAGTCGTTCAAAGCCTTCATATCTTTCAAGGGCACCTAATAGCTACTAATCTTCTGTGCATGGCGCATTAGTCTTCTTTGAAGTCACCCCCACTGTGAGCTCAATTCTAATTCAACAGCACAGGATGTGGGTCTAAAAAAAAAAACATGATTAGACACTGAACTTCAACGTGGCAAAGCTCTCTCTACAGAAATCTGTTTGTGGCTTTGCAAGTGGGGAATTCAAGAAGGGATGCAGTAGTTTCAGATCATCTACAATTTTCTCCCACCAGTGTCGGCATTAAAACACAAAAGTTGGGAGAAGAGACAAACCTAGGCTGAAAAACAGGAAAAGACTGAAACTTCAACAGAGCAGAACTCCCTCTACAGGTGTCTGTTTGCTGTACCGTCAGTGAGGAATTGAAGATGAGACATAGGAGTTTTAGATTCATCAGTTTCTCCTCTAATAAAGACAATGCGTGATTTCACACGTTGGTAGTGGCGGTTTTGCATGTTGTTGGAAGGTTTCCAACGATCCTAAAACAACAACCACAACATTGGAAGATTAACATGATGTTGTGAGGATTGCTAAAAGAACTGAACAAGCCAGGAAGAAGGGAAATATTGAATGTTCTGTCATGGATTCCAAAAATGATGAGAGATGAATCAGAAGATGACTTTGAAGGTGGGAAACCTTAGTTATGAGGTCCCGTCAGATCTCGCTCAAGCATTAACTGCTCAAATGCCTTTGCTAATATTGACATCCCTTTGCCACTCGAGTTTGTCGACCAGCATCTGTTACACTCTAGACTTGCTGCCCCGACTTCGACAAATTGCATGCAACCACCGTGGTATAAGTTAGACGAGATGTGAATATCATGGTGGGTTCCTGAGCCATTTTAGTTGAACAGATGCAAGAGTTTCAAGAATCAAGCTGAGTTTGTGAAAGATGATGTCATCGATCATTTTGTCGCCAGAACATCCTCAGAATGACGAGTGATCGGAATTGCTCGGTGAAACACAGATATTGCCAAAGTAGCTAATCCAAGAAGGGTGTTGAACTGTCAATCATTTATGTTATGGATTTTGCCATCTTGCATTTTGTTTTGGGGTCACATCTCATCCTTTAACGAAACATGTCTTTTCTTTATCTTTTTGTTGTTTTGAAAGTATGAGATATTTATTTCAAAAGTTTATTTTGACAAAATATTCTGATCAAGCTCCAACATGCGATTAAGATTAATCAATCCTGAAGATTAAAAGTATTTTGATTAGAGAAATGACTCGATGCTTGTTGAAATGACATGAGGTGACCAAATAATTTTGAACTCATACCTCCTGAAACTGAACCACACATCATATAGCTAAGTTTTAGCAGTATGCAGAATGACATGTAATGGATTCGGTAGTTATGGACTCGTGAATCATGATTCTTACAAGTCCCAATCATTACACTGGATGGGGTCAAAATTTATCGGTTCTAACCGACCTTGCTTGAAATGAGAAAAGGCCATCTTTGTTATCCTTTCATATTTCTTGAAATATTATCCCTTGCAGTCCCAGTTGAGCTTGATAGAATGATTTTCTTTAAAAAAAAACCCTGACTAGGTTCACACCCCACATTGGGGGCAAATGAGAGATATTTTGAAGACACTGATAGGATTAATGGATAAAAGAAAGGCTTAAAAAAAAAGTCCAATGATTAAGAAAGAGCCAGAAGAAGAAAAGCCATAGATTGAGGGCCATCCAAGAAAACTTTGAGGAAGGCTATGTAAAAGTTAAAAAAAAAAGAAAAAAGGAAAAAAGAAAAAAGGAAAAGTGGAATGGAAGGAGAAGGCCTATCAATTCAAAGAGAGGCAAAACAGTTTTCAATTGAGAAAAGACAGTAAATGCCAAAAGTCAACACCAAAAAAAAAAAATCAAGTTTCATATCTTTTGGTGTGTCTATGATAAAGCCTCTGGTCTTCAAAAAGATTATATTGATTATTCATCAAAGAAAAAGTTGGATTAACATTATAACCTATGTTAAGAGAATTCTGATCTCTGAAATTAACAAGGTTATATGCCATTTTCTCTACAATGACAACAAGAGAAAGAGAGTTGATGAATAATTGATGTTGATCCTAGGTCTTTGAAACCCTCAAACACCTTTTGAGCTTGTGAAATCCCTTTCTTTCATAGCCATGAACCATAGCCTGCATTACGTGCTTTTAAAAGCCCTTTTTGATCAAGTTAACAATTTGAACCGATAAATGGCGCTCTCAAAACTTGAAGAGCTTTTCCATAAGAGTCGTGGCTTCATGGATTAAGCTACTAGTTATTATGCATGCTGATAAAATTGGTGCTAAAAAAGAGAACAATCTTTCTTGATGAATCCTCAAGTTTTGACTTAAGCCTTTTGTTTTCCTTGAAATTTACAGAAGGTCACCTCGTCACAGACCATAAAAAAGATATACCCAAAATCAGAGTTTAAAATGGATACAAAGAACCACGAAAAAATAAGCCATTTTAATCTTGCAACGGGTCGATTTCTGTTTTCGAAATACAAGACAATTAAAGAACTACATTGAATAGTGTGTTGTGTCTTTGACCAAAGAAGCTTGAATTTCAAAAAATACTTTAAAAAACAGACATTCTCTGATTTCGTTTTAACAATTAGACTTGAATAGGCATGATCTTTGAAAGATGAGATTTGATTGCAGAACAAGGAAGATTGTCAAACAAGAACATCGGTAGAATTTGGAAAATCCTTGACAAGAATGACATCAACATTTGTTGACACTTCTTGAAAAGTTAACCACCTGGGGGCAATACAGTGGACCTTGAGAAGGAAAAAAAGCAGTATTCAGATCAGCTGGGGGCAAAGAAAGAATCAGATGATGATTCGTCAAAGTCCATCAAAGTTATGCATCTGACAATGACAAAGAAAAAGCATCTTGAGTATAAACAGATGAACGAGCATTCAAATCATTGCTGGGGTCAATGTTGTTCAAAGACAATCTGTGATTTAGTGAATCCCAGCAGTAATTAATGAGCAGCGTTGCACTCAAAGGATATCTTCACATCTTCATCTTGGTTTATCATCTCCAACATGGCTATGACTTTTAAACAATGTTATCGCATAGTTACATTTGAATGAATGTTGGAAGGATGCACCCACCAAGACTGACTGTGGGACCATCTATTTTTAAACCCAAAGGTGCACTTCACCGCATGAATATAGGTGAAAACATGAACATCATTAATGATGCCAATGCATTTCTTTTCACGATCTGATTTGACAAGCTGAGAGGAATCCATGAGAAAGAACATTGAGCTTACAACGATGAGCCTTTTACGGCAAGCTATGGGATGCATGCTTAGATGACTTGGCAATTCCATGAAGGTTGATGACCGCATATACTTGAAAGGTATGTTTCAACTGGAGGCAAGTTCATGACTGATTGACAATCTTGATGGGTGTTGGCAAGATGCCCACAATCAATCAGAGGATAATTCTCAGAAGAATCCAGGAGAGAAAATCCTTCATAATGAATCAAGCAACACCACACTTGGGGGCAGAGTCAAGCTTGATGAACAACGAGAGTAGTAACCATCGAAGACAGCCTAAGATAGGCACTACATTTACAGCTGAGTGATGGCTATCACATGAATGAGCCAATGCATGGAAAGAAAAAAGAAAGCTTTGGAAAATAAACAAAGGCACCCTATGACGATGGACATCAAAGAAGGGGGACCTATATTTCAAATCAGGTAAGGATGCATGCATATCATCTAACCTAAAAACAAATCGCACAGATTGTTGATTTATTACAGGAAAATCCTCAATGAAGTCCAGCAAGATTGTGGATAGAAAGAATCATTGAGTCGATAATAACAAAGAATCGGTTTAGATCCTGGAATGAGAAAGGAATGAGATGAACCCTGCCAGTAGGAAAATCTCAAAGAAATGAGGAGATCAACCATGTCATCAAGAGGAGTCTTCAAGTCAAGCCTGCAATCAGGAAGCGCCGTTTGTCAGCCTTATCCTGTCAGGACTTCGCCTGCCAAGTCTTTTTGCCAGGTAAGTCATATTTTTCCATCTAGGTAGGTCACCCGTAACAATGAGACCAATTTTTTTTGAAAAAATCTTTGTATTTTCTTGGGTAAGTCACCCATAACAATGAGACCACCTTTCATCTTCCATTTGGGTAGGTCGCCCATTATAATGAGACCACCTTTCATCATTCCATCTGGGTAGGTCACCCATTATAATGAGACCACCTTTCATCTTCTATCTGGGTAGGTCACCCATCATAATGAGACCATCATCTTTTCTAGGTAGGTCACCCATCATAATGAGACCATCATCTTTCACCTGGGTAGGTCACCCATTATAATGAGACCACACACACATCTTTGTATCGGTTCTGGTTAAAGGAGATCGCCAGATGGGATCTCAGATTAACCCAACCACACACAGAGTTTTAGCTTTGGTTAAAGGGAATCGCCAGATGGGATTTCAGGTTGACCGAGCTACACACCTATTTTGGTTCTAGTTAAAGGAGATCGCCAAATGGGATCTCAGGTTAATCCAATCAAAAGAGCAGGTCGCCCATGAAAATAGACCAGTGTAAGTATGTGTGGGCAGGTCGCCTTTGAAAATAGACCAGCGTGAGTATGTGTGGGCAGGTCGCCCGTGAAAATAGACCAGTGTGTGTATGTGTGGGCAGGTCGCCCCTGAAAACAGACCACAATGAGTATGTGTGGGCAGGTCGCCCTTGAAAATAGACCAGTGTGAGTATGTGTGGGCAGGTCGCCCCCAAAAACAGACCACAATGAGTATGTGTGGGCAGGTTGCCCTTGAAAACAAACTAGCGTGAGTATGTGTGGGCAGGTCGCCCGTGAAAACAGACTAGTGTGAGTATGTGTGGGCAGGTCACCCATGAAAATAGACCAGTGTGTGTATGTGTGGGCAGGTCGCCCCTGAAAACAGACAATGAGTATATGTGGGCAGGTCGCCCCTGAAAATAGACCAGCGTGAGTATGTGTGGGCAGGTCGCCCCTGAAAACAGACCACAATGAATATGTGTGGGCAGGTCGCCCGTGAAAATAGACTAGCGTGAGTATGTGTGGGCAGGTCGCCCCTGAAAATAGACCAGCGTGAGTATGTGTGGGAAGGTCGCCCGTGAAAATAGACCAGTGTGAGTGTGTGGGCAGGTCGCCCTTGAAAATAGACCACATTTCTTCAAAATGGGTAGGTCACCCAAGATAATGAGACCATTTTCTTTTAAAAAAAGCGAAGTCCTTGGATGAGTGGATCACTCAGCAAGCTAAGAAGACCTTTTGTTTTCTTTACAAGCTTACTATGCAAAACATTGAGGAATTTTTGCTTCGTAAGCATTGTAAAGAGGGGGCATCTGTTGCTACCCAATGTTTGACCCATGTTTTTGATAAATTTACAGAAAAAACAAAAAAAAAAGCAAAAAAACAATGAAAACCTCAAAAAATGCATTTTTGATATATTTGCATCGTTTTTAGCATTTTCAACGTCATCTCAAAAGAATTTAAATTTTAAAGGTATTTGGAACGCGTTCAACTTTTAACGTGTAAATTTTATGATCACTGATTTTCCTTGTTGAGTTGACGTTGATATTGCTCGCTTTCAAAAATACAAAAAATAAGAAAAATCAAAATTTACAAAAAAAAGAGGAAAAGGAAAGGAAAGGAAGAGTTGAGGGACTAATTTGAAGACCTAGCAAAACTTCTCCTATAAATACCATGCTACAGTGAAAAAAGAAAAAGGAAGAGGCAAGGGGGTGGAAAAATGAGCAGGGGGAACAAAGGAAAAACCCTAAACCTAAAGGGATCCCATCTCTCGGCCGCCCCTCCATTTTGAGAAAACGAGAGCCCCTCTCAGCCATGACTGTGACCCCATTTTATTCTCATCTACAACCTTCAGCCTGGGAGCCCCTGATTTTTTTTTCCTTTTGACCCAAAACCATCTCCAGAGACCTCCCCTCTCACCAGCAAAAGGACACTGCCTCTCGGCCAAAGAGAAAAACCAACCTTTCATCTTCTCAAAGAAGAGCCGACCCCTATTTTGGCTCCGGCCATCTTCCCATTGGTAGCTCCCCTCTCTCGGCCATTTCTTCCCCTGCACGCCGGCCTTCACAGTCTCCCTTGCCCGGCTCTCCCAGAACTAGAGGCCAGCCGTGGCCCCCTTGCCCTCTGTCAAAAACAAGCCGGCCAGCCACCTCTCCTTTCATCTCTAGACTGAACACAGCGGCAACCTCCACTGTATTCTTCAGCTGCTCCCGTCTCCACCTCAGCCACGGTCTCCCTCTCCGGGCCAACCACAGCCCCCGGCCCTCACAGGTCTCCACCGAATAGACCCCCACCACAGCAGCAGCCGATCTCCTTCAGCGCCAGTCGGCCAGCTCGCCCAGACCGCATCGGAGCCTCCAGTAGCAGCCCGACACAGCGGCGCCCACAGATCCCCGATCTGTCCGCCCTCGGTCTCCAGCACTCCTCCCACAACTGCCGGATCCATCACCCGGAGAAGGAAAGAACAATGAACCGAAAACAAAAAACGACAGTAGAGAATAGATCTAAAAAAGGAGACAGAACCGGAAACATTGCTGTTTACGTTTCTTGGTGTTTTGCAGGTAACGGCGTTGCTCACCGCCGACAAGGAAAGGAAGAGGGGAGGGGGTTGTTACAGACCCCCCTGTTTGTTTGGATTTTCTGGCGGCGGCGCGTGAACCCACGTGCTGCCAGTGGCGGTGGCGCGTGGAGAAGACGCGCCGCCACTGTTCAGCCGACCCAAAGGCTTCACAACGCTGTTCCTGTGGTTTGGAGTTTACGGCACTGTTCAGGATTTTAGTTTAGGACTTCTTTTTTGTAAAATTTAAATTGTTTGATGTGTTATTTGGATTGTTTTGAACATTTGATTATTTTGTAATATTTAGTTATGGGTGTGTGTGAGTATATTACAGTAAAAATCAGTGATATGTGTGTGTATTTTTTATTTTTGTTATTGAATTATAAGGATTAAGTGTTTAATTTAAATATGGTTAAATATCTCAAGGACAAATAAAATCACGTTGTATTTCCCGTAAAATGTAAGAACACGTTTCTACATCTATTGTGGGATTTAATAACTGATTTATTAAAGCCTTAGAATTTGGCTAATATTTTTTTTAATCACATCAAATCACGAAGCAGCTTACCTCAGGTAGGTTGCGCTAGGGGTGCTAATACCTTCCTTAGCCACAACCAGTCCCTTACCCTCGGATCTCTAACGACGACCAGTAAATCTGGGTTTCCTAGTAACCCTCAATGAAATACTAGGTGGCGACTCCCAAAGAACTAATCAAGCAAACAGACAAAAAAATCGCCCAACGACGCCGCGCGGATGACGTGCGACATAGGTATTGCTAATGTTTTTCTAGTAATGTTTTTTTAAAAAACCTTACATGAGTTGATCTAATGTGACATGTGTCGCACGTCACCGCGCGGCATCGTTTGGCGATTTTCATTCGCTTGCTTGATTCATTGGGAGTCGCCACTTAGTATTTAATTGAGGGTTACTAGGAAACCCGGATGTACCGGTCTTGTCAAAGATTCACGGGTAAGGGACTGCTTGTGGTTAGGGAAGGTATTAGCACCCCTAATGCACCCTACATGAGGTAAGTTGTTTCGTGGCTTTGATGTGATAAATAAGTTTTAAAAATTTTATCTTTTCATTGGATATTAGAAATACAACTGTTTACCCAATTTTTGACCCATGTTTTTGATAAATTTTCAAAAAAAAATAAAAAATAGCAAAAAAACAACGAAAACCCCTAAAAAAATGCATTTTGATATATTTGCATCATTTTTAGCATTTTCAACGTCATCTTAGAAGAATTTAAATTTTCAAAGGTATTTTGAACGCGTTCAACTTTTAACGCGTTGATTTTACAATCACTGATTTTTTGAGTCGATGTTGATATTGCTCGCTTTAAAAAATACAAAAAAAAAGAGAAAAGAAAAGGAAAAGAAAAGTTGAGGGACTAGTTTAGAAACCCTAGAATATTTTTTCTATAAATACTACGCTACAGTGAAATAGGAAGGGGGAGAAAAATTGACAGGGACGGGGCGGAGAAAATTTTACAAGGGGAAAGGGCAGGAAACAAAAGAAAAAACCTAAAACCCTTTCTCCTACAGCCGCCACCCCTTAGAAACGAGGTCGGCCGCCCCTCCCATTTTTGGGGGTTTCCCCACTTGGCCAAAGAAAGAACACATGCAGCCGCCCCTTTTCCTTTGGAAACCAGAGCCCCATCTTCTCCCCATTTCCTAGAGACGACCGATCGGCCCCTCTCCCTTTGAAACCAAAAACCTCAGCACCTGGCCGCTCATCTTTTCTTCCTCTGAAACCAAGTCGGCTGCCCTTCCCTTCTCTGGTTTGCCTCCAACTCCAAAAACCAGCCAAGGCCACACCCACATCAACCTCCAACAGCGGCAGCCAAGACCTGCCCTCTGCACAGAAGCCTCCCATTTCCTTCTCACGGTCTCCAGCTCCACCCGACAGAGGCCGGCCGCTGCTCCTCTCATCTTAGACCGAAACGGCGGCAGCCCTCGTTGTTTTCTGCGCAGTCTTCTCTCAGTCCCACAGCAACACCCCAGCGCCACCGGCAGCTCCAGTATCGCCGAGGCCAACCACCATCAACCGGCCAACAACAGCATCCCTTCTCTAGCAGCTCATTACAGAGACGATGAGGAAATGAGAATGGAGGCCGAAGAACAGTAGAAGGGAGCAGAAAACCGAGACTTCAAGGGTGCCGGTCTCCCAACCATGGCAGCGGTGGACGACACCGCCGGTGTAGAAACGAAGGAGGATGAGGGCAGTTGCCGATCCAGCCATCCACACGCCTGGCCTGTTGGCGGCGCGTGCAACGCCCGGCTCCAGATTTGAAGGAAGAGAAAGAGAAGCAGATCTGAAAAAGGGGAAGGAAGAGAAGCCGATCTGAAAACAAAACTAAAACAGACTTGCTTGTTGCGTTTTTGATATTTTGCAGGTAACGGCGTTGCTCACAGCCAACAGGAAGGTGAAGACCTTCCCCCCGCTCTATGGATTTCGCGGCGGCGCGTGAACCCACGCGCCGCCAGTTGTGGTGGCACGTGGAGAAGACGCACAGCCACTATTCAGGCGACCCAAAGGCTTCACAGCGCTGTTCCTGTGACTTGGAGCTTCCGGCACTGTTCAGGATTTTAGTTCAGGACTGTTTTTTGTAAAATTTACATTGTTTGATGTGTTATTGGGATTGTTTTGAACATTGATTACTTTGTAATATTTAGTTATGGGTGTGTGAGTATATTACAGTAAAAAAAAAGTGATGTGTATTTTTTTTATTTATGCTATTGAATTATAAAAATAAAAAAGACAAAAAGAATTAAGTGTTTAATTAGAATATGGTTAAATATCTCAAGGATAAATAAAATCAGGTTGTATTTCCTGTGAAAATGTAAGAACACGTTTCTACATTTATTGTGGGATTTAATAATTGATTTATTAAAGCCTTAAGAATTTGATTAATATTTTAAAATCACATCAAACCGCAAAGTAGCTTACCTCAGGTAGGGTGCGCTAGGGGTGCTAATACCTTCCCTAGCCACAACTAGTCTCTTACCTTCGAATCTCTGACAACGACCAGTAAATCCGGGTTTCCTAGTAACCTTCAATCAAATACTAGGTTGCGACTCCTAAGACCCCAAAACAAGCAAATGAACAAAAAATCGCCATTGGACGCCGCTCGGTGACGTACGACAGAATGGCGACTCCACTGGGGAAAGGTAATGTTTTCAATATTATTGGACTAAGCTTTGTGTTTTTTGTGTGTTTAAATTTTTTGCGTTTCGTCTTATTTTATTTCTGTTTTATTCATGCATTGTATAGAATTCTTTCATGCATCACAAGCTTTAATTTTTGAAAGCACACACAAGCTTCAGGTTAGGTGGGGGACTAACAGCTTACCTTACGACTTTTAGTCAAGGTTTAAGTTTGTGTAAACCCCAACTCTTCGTTGAGTGCTGAGACTGTTAGTGATTGGTATATGTGCCATCTCACTATCTGCTGAGCCCCCATATTGCCTTTACGAGGGTGATCACTAGGACAACAAGAGACCCTTTTTAGAGACCAAGTAGTAAACCTACCATTTGTCTCACGTAAAAAGATTAGAACCTGCCTTTAGGATGTATGCTCCGTTTTGCATTTGAACAAGCCCTTCTTGAAGCATCTTGAATTCAGGACTTATGGGGGATATAATGGTCATTATTCAAGAAATTTTTATTGTAGAGTTTAAGCAAGAATAAAAATTCTTGTTTCATCATACAAGAGTTACGACCATATGTCACCCCTCGAAGGGCGAGTTTATCATATAGATTACATGTTCATGCATTTATCATACATGTACCGGATTGAAAGGTAGGTTCCCCCATCTGAGGTTTACTACACTGGACTGAAAAAGACAGAAATGAAGAAAAGGGTCAGAGAGAGGCTCATTGTTAAAAGGAAGTTGAGAGCATCAAAGGTGAAGTAGCTAGGTTCAGATCTACCCGAACAAGTGTTGAGCATCAAATGGAAAGGGAATGTCTGCATAGTCTTCTGTGGGAACACTGCTTGTCCAGTCCCATTGAAGTTGCACCTCTCCTTTTCAGTCATGAACAACGGCAGCAACACCTCCAGTCATCGGCTAATGACAACCTCGGTTCTTGTTCAGTTGCATTGTTAATTGTTCATCGCCTCCACATCTTCCAATGGCACCAAATAACTGCTAGCCTTTTGTGCATGATGTATTGGTCTTCTTTGAAGTTTCCCCCACTGTGAGCTCAATTCCAGTTCAGCAGCACAAGATGTTGGTCTAAAAAAACAAGAAAAAAAAAGAAAAACATGATTAGACACTGAACTTCTACGTGGCAGAGCTCTCTTTGTAGAGATTTGTTTGTGGATTTGCCAGTGGGGAATGCAAGAGGGAATGTCTTAGTTTCATATGCTATGAAACTTTCCCCCATCAGTTTCAACATCAAAACACTGTACGGTGGTAACGGTCAGCTTGTAATCGGCATGCAGTCGTGCCCCATAACTGAAGCAATTTAGCGCTTTTACTGCAAGAAAACTCTCTCGGCCTTTACTGCTGAAACGACTTCTAAAGAAGACAGTGAATAGTGTTAAAGGAAATGACGCCGTTTTCAAATTCAAATGAATATTTTCAATTTGATCATTGAATTTTTTTGCAATTTTGTAATCAAGCCCCCAGGTAAATTGTAATTGGATCCCTTGATTTTAGCACCATTTACAAGACAGTCTTTGGTTTTGGATTCATGCGATTTGACCCTCAATTGATCAATAAACTTTTAATTTCTTTAATTTAACCCCTGATTTGATCAATTTCAGCCCCTCTATTTACGTGCCTTTTCTGTTTTGGTCCTTGGTTTCAGATGTTTTCAATCAAATCCCTAATTGGCCATCAAACTTCAATAATTATTTAATTAAACCCCTGATTTGACCAAATCAACTCTTCAAAATTGTAATTTGACCCTAGAACTTTAATTTCTTTCAATAAAAGCCTAAATTGACTTAAAATCAATTTTTCTTGCAATCAAACCCTCCATAAATTCAATTAAACCCTTGATAAAATTTAATTGAGTCCATAAACATATGATTTTGGATAATATTTTTTAAAATTGAATTTTCCTTATCAACAGGGCTCTCATCAGTCAACGATTTACTGTCAAATTTCAATCTTTGCATTTTTGAACCTCTTCAACCAATTTTTGGCATTTTCTGAGCGCTCCAGTATCTTTTCTCACTATTATATATTATTTTATTTTATTTATTATTATCATTATCATTATTATTATTATTTATTTTTTGTAATTTCTCCTTTTTTGTGTGGGGGCCCAAAAATGGGTAGCAACATTAACCTGCCAAACTCGTGACTCGAGTCATGAGAGTGTGATAACCTCTTACAAAGTAAATAAAAAAAACATGAAGCCTAATTTTTACTAAACTCATTGTTGAAGTAATCTAAAAATAGGTTACAATAAAACAACTTGAGTCTACCCAAGTTAACCCAGAAAACACGTGACTCAAGTTATAAGACTCAGATAATCTCATAAAAAGCAAATCAAAATAAAGCATGAAGCCTAATTCATAATCAACTTAATGTTGAAGGATAAAATTAAAAAAAATACCAATTAAAAAAGATAAAAAAAACTTGAGTCAACTGGGTTAACATGCCAAACCCGCGACTCGACTCATGAGACCGAGATAACCTCATAGAAAGTAAACTAAAATAAATCATTAACAATAAACTAAAAGAGATGGTGCTTGATTAGTACTTAAAAGTGCATTTTTATCAAGGTTTTATATCATCATTTTGCACTTGAAGTATCAATAACTCCTTAGCTAGAGCATGTTTTATAATAACATATCTAATAATATAAGATACATTTAATTTATGGTAAATATTCATCTTAAATGCAGGCTTATCGCATAAATAAAGGGATTGATTGATGAGTTTAACTACTGAAATTAAGAAGACAAAGAGAGGGCTAAGCTTAAAAAGAGATGCTGGTTTAGTCCAAACTGGAATACCATTCGGTTATTGGATCATAACTGAAGCTGTAGAACTTGGATTTAGGTCTGCTTTATATGGATGGAAAGCTAAGACATAGGCCTAAAACTTTCATGGGAGTCCAAGATTCAAAAAGGCTATTTTCAAGTTCAAATTGTAGCAACAACAGAGAAGTCTGAATCTGTCATGCAGCCTAGATACTATTCAGTGTTCAGCCCATATCTCGAGTTCTAGAAGTCCAAATGCACTGATTCTTTTTTTGTTGGAAAGCGGAGACAATTTCCTAGAACTTTCATGACAAAAATCTGTTCAAATTCTGACATTAGCAATGACGTTTTGTTCAAACAAGAAGATAAGGATTGTCACCAAGTCAAGATGTGGCCACCCACTCAACAATTAGTTATCAGATCAAGATCATGCTCTTTATTTATTTCTTTATATTTTTGTAATATTTAAGTTTTATTTCATGTTATATTTTCCTTAATCTCTTGTTTATGCCTTTCATTTCCTTTACTATACTTATGTTCTTATGTTGTTTATTTATGTTTCTCTTCTTCATTATGTTTAGCTAAGTTTATTATGTCAAGGTGAAAAGGTTTCACTAATAGTGTTAGGATAAGTATAATATAAACCCAATATGAACTTCAATGCTTATATCCTAAACAACTTGCTATTAACATGTCTTATCATTTTTATCTTATTAATTTTTAATACCTTGCTTGTTAAATGGTTAATCTAGATTTGTGTTGTATAACACCTGGTACAACAAATGCTTAGCACTTTCATAGCCAAACGTTTGGCCTGCACAGTAACCCGGTATTGGTTTTTTGGGCTGGAACATCAGCCCAGCCCACGCGGCTGGGTTGAGTCCAGCCATAAGAAGGTTCTCTTTTGGGCCGGTCCTGGCCTAATTTCATTTTTGGGTTGATTTCGGCCCAGCCTCTTTTTGGGCCGGGTCGGCCCAGTCCAAAAAAAATTCAAAAATCATTTTGGGAAAATTTGTGATTTTCCCACGCATTTTTCTACGCCATTTTGATTAATATCGGGTTGTATTTTTATACCGTAAAAACACAAATTCGCTATTAAAATACCCGGTTTTCAAAAAAAATATTTTTATTTTCATGCATACGGCCAAGTCTCTCAAAGCTAAAAAAATCATATTGTATTTTTATACAACAAAGAAAACTTAAAAAAAAAAATATTTTAGCATGCATTTTGGCTTTAATAACTAGTTTATTAAAGTCACGAGAACTTGACCAATATTTCAAAAATTCCAAAAAAATTATTTTGTTTTCTTAATATCAGGGATTATGAATTTATATGTAAAATATACTCCCGATATTAAAAAGATAGTTTTCTTTTATAGATATTAGAATGGTTTGGTTTTACCCTATAAGATAAGAACCTCCTTGCTGAGAAGGGCTTTTCTTGAACCATAGACGGACCAACATGACAAGACCTTAGATTTTTATCAGACAATAAAACAATGCAACTTACCTTAGGTAGGGTGTATTTGGGGTGCTAATACCTTCCCTTTACGCAACCAGTCTCCGTACCCGATCTCTGAGACCAGTTAGGGTTCCTAGTGACCAAAATACTAGGTGGCGACTCCCATTCCATTTTTTCCACTGATAAAAAGACAAAAATTCCTTGTCTTCCCATATTTGCCAAGATAGACATACCACACCTGATGAGGGTGGTGGGCGATCGCCGCGACGTCGCACACGTGCGACAGAATGGCGACTCCACTAGGGACCTTGTGGACTAAGCATTGTTTTGTCTGATTTTTGTGGTTGGTTTTGTGCGTGTTTGTCGTTAAGATGCTTATTTTATTTACACGCTTTAATTTATGTACATATTTTTTCATACATTGTATAGAATTGTTTCATGCATCATTCTTTTCATGTAAGAGTTTATAGGGGGAAAACTGGTTAAGTGGGGGACTAGCAGCTTACCTTATGACTTTTAGTCAAGGTTTAAGTTTGTGTAAACCTCAACTCTTCGCTGAGTTAGACTGGTAATGATTGGTCCATATGCCATCCCATTACCTACTGAGCCCCCATATTGCCTTTACGAGGGCGATCACTGGGACAACAAGAGGCCCTTTTTAGAGCCTGAGTAGTCAACCTACCTTTTGTCTCACATAAAAGAACTAGAACTTGCCTTTAGGGTGTATGCTCCCTACTTTTTGTTTTGCATCAAAACAAACCCTTCTTAAAGCATCTTGAACTTAAGACTTGTAGGTGACACAATGGCCATCACTCAGGAATTTTTCATTGTAGAGTTTGAACAAGAATCAAGATTCTTGTTTCATCATACAAAAGTTACGACCATATGTCACCCCTTGAAGGACAAGTTTATCATATAGAACACTCATATGTTTAAACATGCATGCTCGTCAGTTTGGAATAAAGGTCCCCCCCAATTCTGTTTTCCCTGCCAGAATCAAGAGTTGTCGACATCCACCAGTGTCAAGAAGGATTCACTCAAGCCTCCAATAAAGAAACATAGCTTGTGGTAATAGGGTTCTCTGCTCGACCATGGACTCAGCTGGTGACCTGTGCCGAGATGCCATCTATGAAGTGCTGACACGCTCATCAATGGAGATTATGGGGAAATGTAGGCTTTTGTCTAAGGAGTACAACAAATTGACCTACGAATCCCTTTTTACAAAGCTACATAGCCAAAGAACCAACATTGTCTCTGGTTTCCTTATCCAAAGCATGATCAGGAATGAATATCAGTGTTCCTTTGTTTTAATTAATGATTTGAATACCCATACACAAATCCCCTTTGATTTTCTTTCAAAGCACGTGGAGATTGTGTCATCAACAAATCAAGGAATTCTACTTTGTCGCGCACATAATAAATCATGTTATTATGTAGGTAACCTTTCTATCCAACAATGGCAAAAGATCCCGAATCCAAAGACACGCTATGATACAATAGAATCTGGCCTAATGATTGAAAGGTCAAAGCCTTTACGATACAAGATTGTGAGATTCTCGAAGCCCAAGTTTCGCTCACATAAAGAATTCTATGTGTACCACTGCATTAGAGTTGAATTGTTTGAATCAGCAACTTGGGAATGAAAGTTGTTGGACGAAGTGAAGTTGCCTTATGAAGAATCCCTTCATCGCATGACAAAAGTATCTGTAAATGGCTCACTTCATTGGCTTACTTGGAAGAGAAACATCTTTGCATTTGATGTAAAAAGAGAGAGTTATTATTTATTCCCACTTCCCCTGCCAGTCTCTGAGGGCAATGATAACAAAGATGTTAGACTTAATGAATACAAAGGAAAGCTCCCCATGACCTGCATCGATAGGGAGAGAAATTTCATGGAAATATGGATTATGGAGGATCATGATAGAAAACAATGGAGAAAAAAAGCATTCGATAAACATAGGGGTTTTAACAAGGAAAAACCCCCCCACATAAGTCCGTTGGCCTTCTGCAATGCTGATGTGTGCTGATGTGATATTCTTCAACTTTAAGACTAGGCACATTGATATGCTATGATTAGGGAAGGGTCTGCTCCATGGATGCTTCCCAATTCAGCTCACCTTTGCCACCAAGGAAAAAGCACAGTTAGTTCATTGCCCCAAGGCATGGTTCTCTAGATGGAATAATCCAAATGAGATGTGAAGAATTGCAAGAAATTCAAAGATGAAGTCAGAAGGTTGGTAAGCAAGACATAGCCAGATTTTGTGAAGAATGATATCAACGATCATATTGCCAATAGGCCATCACCAATGAATGATAACAAGACATGTATAACCGATGAAGAAGTTGTTTAGAAATGTCATGTTGTCAATTTTGTTACCCATCATTTTGTTTTGGGATCACATCTCACTTTTTAATGGATTATGCTTTATTCTTAATCTTATTATTGTCTTGAAATAAAGAGATGTTTCCTTCAAATTTTATTTTGGCAAAATATTTTGATTGAACTCCAACATGCAAAATTAAAAGTCTTTTGATTACAGAAAAGACTTGATGTTAGTTAAAATGGCAAGAGATGACCGAACTAATCTTGAGCTCACACACCATAAAATTGAACCACACATCGTATAGCTAAGTTTTAGCAGTATGCATAATGACACGTAGTGGATTCGCCAATCATGACTCTTTACAAATCCAAATCATTACACTGGATGAGGTCAAAATTTATCGGTTTTAACCGACTTTGCTTGAAATGAAAAAAGGCCATCTTTTTTATCCCTTCACTTTCTAAAGATTATATCCCTTGTGGTCCCCATTTGAGTCTGATAGAATATTTCTTTCAAAGAAACCCTGACTAGGATCACACCCCACACCGGGGGCAAATAAGAGATATTTTGAAGACAATGATAGAATCAAGAGAAAAGAGAAGGATAGGAACAAAAGCCTAACATTTGAGATAGGGCTAAAAGAAAAAAAGATATATAGACTGGAGGGGCAGAAAATATGATGTTGGTTTTTCTTTATCATCCCGACAAAGCAGTGAAGATGGGTGCTGGAATCAATCATGTCACAGTTATTTGACACAGCAAAGGCCAAAAGTTAAAAAACCAAAAGGGCTGAGCTACAAACATGACTTTTGAGGTCCATGATAAAGCCTCTAGTGTCTTTAAATTGATCAAGACTGGTCATTCATGAAAAAAAATAGATTATGACCCATGTTAAGAGAAATTCGATTTTTGTCCTTAACATGACTTTATGTCATTCCTCTGCAACGACAACAAGAGAAAGAGAGTTGATGGATAATTGATGTTGATCCTAGATCTTTGAAACCCTCAAACACATTTTGAGTCGGTGAAATCCCTTTCTTTCATAGCCTTGAACCATAACCTGCATTACGTGTTTTGAAAAGCCCTTTTTGATCAAGTAAGCAATCTGAGCCAATAAATGACGCTCTCAAAGCCTGAAGAGCCTTTTCATAAGAGTCATAGCTTCATGAATTAAGCTATTAGTTATTATATATGCTGATAAAATAAGAGCTCAAAAAAAAAAACCTCTCTTGATAAAGCCGGAGATTTGACGTGAGCATCTTGTTTTTGAAATTCACACAAAGATCACCTCATCACAGACCATCAAAGATATACCCAAAATCAGAGTTTAAAATGAAAAAAAAAATTGGGAAAAAGCCATTTTAATCCTATATTGGGTCAATTTCTGTTTTGAAAATACATGACAATCAATAAACGATGTATTTTGAATAACGTGTGTTGGATCATTGATCAAAAAGCTTGATTTTCAAAAGGACATCTCTGATTTCATTTCAACAAACTAGACTTTGAATAGACATGATCTTTGAAATGTGAGAATTGATTCCAGAATAAGGAAGATTTTCGAACAAAGAAGAACATCGATTGAGTTTGAAAAATCTTTGACATAAATGACATTAACACTTCTCAACACTCCTTGAGAAGTGGGGCAGCCAGGGGCAATGCATTTGAAACCTGAAAAGGAAAAGAAGTAGAATTCAGATTAACTGGGGGCAAAGAAAGAATTAAATGACAAGTCAGCAAAGTCCACTAAAGTTATGATTAGCATCTCGTAATGACAAGAACCTCCTGCGAGCATGTTCAGATCAACTGGGGGCAATGTTGTTCAAAAACATCCAGTGACCTCCGCACAAAAAATAATAAAATAAAATAAAAAAATCAAAAAAATATTATATATAAAAATATATATAAACAGTGAAAAAAGGATGCTAGAGCGCCCTAAAAATAGTCAAAAATTGGTTGAGGAGGTTAAAAAATACAAAAATTAAAATTTGGCTGTATTTTATTGTCTGATGATAGCCCTGTTGACAAAGAAAATTCAATTTGAGGAAGAAAAGTCCATAATCAGATGTTTATGGACTCAATTAAATTTTATTGAAGGTTTAATTGAATTTATGGAGAGTTTGATTGCAAGAAAAATTGATTTTGGAGTTAATTTGGGCTTTAATTGGAAGAAATTAAAGTTCTGGGGTCAAATTATAATTTTTGGAAGTTAATTTGGCCAAATCAGGGGCTTAATTGCATAAATATTGAAGTTTGATGGCCAATTAGGGACTTAATTGAAGAAATCTGAAACCAAGGACCAAAATGAAAAACGCGCGTAAATAGAGGGGTTTAATTAAAACCGGATCAGGGGCCTAATTGAAGAAATTAGAAGTTTATTGCTCAATTGAGGGTCAAATTGCATAAGTGCAAGACCAAGGACTAAAGTGAAAAAGGCGGCCAACTTGAGGGTCGCTGTTGGATTTTTGGCAGGGATGCAATTGCATTGATTTTTAAATTAAAATTGCAATTTAGGACTTGATTGAACAAATTACAAATTGAGGACCAATGTGAAAGTTAACGCATTTTGCCGCCTTTTCCTTTTAAATGAAACAACACGTTTTGTCCAAAACAGCACCATTTCATGCATGTTTACAAAAAAAAAGAAGAGAAGGACCAAAACGGTGTCGTTTTAAACGGCACCCATGTCATCTTCTTCCCCTGGACGCGCGAAGCAGGGGAAGAAGAGGAAGATTTTTTCCTCTGTTCCATCGCCAGCTCTCTCTCAAAAAGATGCCGACAACCCACTTGCTTGCAACGTGGTGGACGAATGGAGGGGACGTACCCCTTGGGCGGTTCGGGGCGGCAGCACAGTGGCCGCCCCAGCCACGTCTCCCTCCCCTGTTTTTGCCTATAAAAACAGGGGAAGGGGAAGAAAAAAAGAAACTGAAAGAGAGACGAACCGAGAGAGAGACGAAAAAAAGAGAGAAAATAGAATGAGAGAGAACATAAGAGAGATAAGAGAAAGAAGAGAAAAGAGAGGGGAGGCCAAAAGAAGAAGAAGAAAAAAAAAAGCAGAGAAGAGAACGAAAAAACAGAGGGGAGAGAGAGAGAAGAAAAACAGCACTGCCGGCCACCGAGAACCACCAACGCCGCCGCCTGTCGCCTCCAGTAGCACAACCAACGGTCGCAGCCACCGCAGGTCAGCCCTTCTCCCCTTCTTCTTTCTCCTACTTCTTCTCCTTCGCTGCCAGCCTCCACTGTTCACGTAGCATGTGAACAGTGGAAGGCACTATTCACACGGGCTGGGATCATGCATTTGGGCCAGGTTCGGCCCAGCCCATGTATTTGGGCCTAACCGGCCCATTTCAATTTTTTTATATATATATTTGTTTCTGAATTTTTACAATTTTTCCGTGTAGTTTTTATGTCATTTTGATTAATATCAGGCAGTATTTTACGTCGTAAAAAATACAAATCCGGTATAAAATACAAAAAAAATTGAAAAAAGAAAAAATATTTTTGTGCATATGGCCAAGTGTCTCAAAGCTAAAAAATCATATTGTGTTTTTCATACACCAAAGAACAATGTTTTAGCATGCATTTTGGCTTTAACAACCAGTTTATTAAAGTCAAGAGAACATTGGCCAAAATTTCAAAAACACCAAAAATTTTATTTTGTTTGATTTTAGTATCAGGGATTATGAATTTATACGTAAAACGTATTCCCGATATTAAAAAGGTATTTTCCTTTGACAACTTAGAATAGTTAGGTTTTTACCCGATAAGATAAGGATCTCCTTACGGAGGAGGACTTTTCTTAAACCGTAAATGGACCGACAATTATAAACCACAACAAGACTTTAGATTTTATCAGACAAAACAATGCAGCTTACCTTAGGTAGGGCGTAGTTGGGGTGATAATACCTTCCCTTTACGCAACCAGTCTCCGTACCCGATCTCTAAGACCAGTTAGGGTTCCTAGTGACCAGAATACTAGGTGGCGACTCCCAGCCCATATTTTACTGATACGAGACAAGAATTCCTTGTCTCTTCATATTTGCCATATAAACCATTTACAATTTTTCCTTGAGGGTGGACGATCGCCGCGACACCGCACACGTGGACACTAGTGAACCCCCATCAGCAATCGACATACAAAGATGTACTTAAAGAACATTTTCATGTCATCATCCTTTGAAAAAGGGATATTGATCAATGTGGGCATATAGTTGCATTTGAATGAATGATAAAAGGAAGCAATTCACCAAGACTGACTGTGTAGAAAAGATGTACCTGAAGGACATCTTCATGTCGTCATCCTTGAAATATGAATATCGACCGATGTGGGCATACGGTTGCAATTAAATGAATACCGAAAAGATGCACACCACCAGGACTAATGGTGGAACAAAGATATACGTGAAGGACATTTTCATATCATCATCCTTTGAAACATAACTATTGACTGACGAGGACACGTGATTGAATAAGAATGAATGGTGAAACGAGGCACACCTCCAAGATGGGCTGTGGAACAACGCTGCACTTGAAGGATAATTCCATATTGTCACCTTTTGAAATATGTCTATTGAAAGATGTTATCACATAACTACATTGAATGAATGCCAGAAAGGCGCCCACCATCAAGACTGACTGTGGGATAATTTGTTTTGAAGCCAAATGTGCACTTCACCGCATGAGTAGGGGTGATAAAAGCAACATCATTAATGAGGCTGGGACATTTCTTTTCACAATCTGATTAGAAGAGTTGAGAGGAATCTATTGAGAAGAACACTAAGCATACAACCATGAGCCTTTGTACTGCAAGCTATGAGATGCATGTCTGGATGATTGGATAGTTTCCAAGAAGACTGATGATAACATTTACTTGAAGAGTATGGTTTCAACTGGGGGCAAGTCCATGACTAATTGACAAACTAAAATGAGGTTAAACGCTAGAAAACCTCTTGATGGGTGTTGGCAAAACACGTATAACCAATCAAAGGACAATTCTTGAGAGAATCTAAGAGATGGATTATTTGTTCAACTCCTTCATGATGAATCGAGCAACACCACACTTGGAAGCATGGTCAAGCTTGAGAAGCAACGAGAGCAGTAATAGTCATGGACAACCCATAATAGGCACTACACTTACATCTGAGTGGAAGGCTAGCACACGAATGAACCAGTGCACTGAAAGAATAAAGAAAGCTTTGAATAACAAACAAAGGCACCCTGTGATGATGGAACATCGAAGAGGGGGGACCTATATTTCAAATCAGGTAAGGATGCAAGTATGTCATTTAACATCGAAACATTGCATATATTTTTGATTTGTTGCAGGAAAAATCCTCAATGTAGTCCAGCAGGATTGGGAAAAAAAAAGAAAAGAAAAGAGAGAATTATTGAGTTGATGAACAATAAAGAATCATGGTTCTGACCCTGGAACGGGAGGAAGATGAGATAAACCCTAACATTAGAGAAATCTCAAAGAAATAAGAAGATCAACGAAGAAGAGTCTTCAATTCGAACCCTATCATCTTGAAGAAAAAACATATTTTTTGGTTAAAAGAGGTTGCTAGAAGGAATTTCAGGTTAACCACAATATGAAGATTTTAGCTTTGGTTGAAGGGAGTCGCCAAATGGGATTCCAGGTTGACCGAGCTACACACAGACTTTGGTTCTGGTTAAAAGGGATCGGCGAAGGGATCTCAATTTAGCCTAACTATAAAGGATTTTAGTTCTGGTTAAAGGGGATCAACAAATGGGATCTCAGTTTAGCCTAATCGCACGTAGACTTTGGTTCTGGTTAAAGGGGATCGGTGAAGGGATCTCAGTTTAGCCTAACTACAAAGGATTTTGGTTCTGGTTAAAGGGGATCGGCGAAAGGGATCTCATTTTAGCCTAAACGCACACAGACTTTAGTTCTGGTTAAAGGGGATCGGCGAAGGGATCTCAGTTTAGCCTAACTACAAAGGATTTTGGTTCTGGTTAAAGGGGATCGGCGAAAGGGATCTCAGTTTAGCCTAAGCGCACACAGACTTTGGTTCTGGTTAAAGGGGATCGGCAAAGAGATCTCAGTTTAGCCTAACTACAAAGGATTTTGGTTCTGGTTAAAGGGGATCGATGAAAGGGATCTCAGTTTAGCCTAACCACACACAGACTTTGGTTCTTGTTAAAGGGGATCGGCGAAGTGATCTCAGTTTAGCCTAACTACAAAGGATTTTGGTTCTGGTTAAAGGGGATCGGCGAAAGGGATCTCAGTTTAGCCTAAACGCACACAGACTTTGGTTCTGGTTAAAGGGGATCGGTGAAGGGATCTCAGTTTAGCCAAACTACAAAGGATTTTGGTTCTGGTTAAAGACGATCGGCGAAAGGGATCTCAGTTTAGCCTAACCGCACACAGACTTTAGTTCTGGTTAAAGGGGATCGGCGAAGAGATCTCAGTTTAGCCTAACTACAAAGGATTTTGGTTCTGGTTAAAGGGGATCGATGAAAGGGATCTCAGTTTAGCCTAACCACACACAGACTTTGGTTCTGGTTAAAGGGGATCGGCGAAGGGATCTCAGTTTAGCCTAACTACAAAGGATTTTGGTTCTGGTTAAAGGGGATCGGCGAAGGGATCTCAGTTTAGCCTAACCGCACACAGACTTTGGTTCTGGTTAAAGGGGATCGGCGAAGAGATCTCAGTTTAGCCTAACTACAAAGGATTTTGGTTCTGGTTAAAGGGGATCGACGAAGGGATCTCAGTTTAGCCTAACTGCACATAGACTTTGGTTCTGGTTAAAGGGGATCGACGAAGGGATCTCAGTTTAGCCTTACTACAAATGATTTTGGTTCTGGTTAAAGGGGATCGGCGAAGGGATCTCAGTTTAGCCTAACCGCACACAGACTTTGGTTCTGGTTAAAGGGGATCGGCGAAGGGATCTCAGTTTAGCCTAACTACAAAGGATTTTTGTTCTGGTTAAAGGGGATCGGTGAAAAGGATTTCAGTTTAGCCTAACCACACACAGACTTTGGTTCTGGTTAAAGGGCATCGGCGAAGGGATCTTAGTTTAGCCTAACTACAAGAGATTTGTGTTCTGGTTAAAGAGGATCGGCGAAGGGATCTCAGTTTAACCCAACCACATACAAATTTTGGTTCTGGTTAGAGGGGATCGACGAAGGGATCTCAGTTTAGCCCAACCAAGTAGACTGTGGTTCTGGTTGAAGGGGATTGCTGTAAAGGCAGAGTTTCAGATCAACCAAGTTGTGAGAAGATCAGTTTTGGAAGTTCACTTTCGTTTATCTTTACAAAACTTACTTTGTAAAGTTTGCTCTGTAAGTATTGTAAAAAAGGGGCATCTGTTGTAACCCATTTTTGGGTCCCCGCACAAGAAAAGAGAAAATACAAAAAAATTTAATAAATAATAATAATAATAATAAAATATATATCAAAAAATAATAGCAGTGAAAAAAGGATGCCAGAGCGTCCCGAAAATGGTCAAAAATTGGTTGAGGAGGTTCAAAAATACAAAGATTGAAATTGACAGTATATCGTTGACTGATGAGAGCCCTGTTGATGAAGAAAATTTGATTTGAGGAGGAAAAGTCTAAAATCAGATGTTTATGGACTCAATTGAATTTATTAAAGGCTTAATTAAATTTATTGAGGGTTTGATTGCAAGAAAAATTGATTTTGAAGTCAATTTGGGTTTTAATTAGAAGAAATTAAAGTGTTGGGTCAAATTATAATTTTTTAGAGTTGATTTGGTCAAATCAGGGGCTTAATTGCATAAATATAGAAGTTTGATGGCCAATTAGGGACTTGATTGAAGAAATTCAAAAGCAAGGACCAAACTGAAAAGCGTGCAAATTGAAGGACTGACTTGAAAACTGACACACTTTGGCGTTGGTTTCCATTTAAATGAAACGTCGTGTTTTGGGCAAATCGATGTCGTTTCATGCATTTTCCAAAAAAAACACACACACACACCCACACAAAACATAGTCGTTTTTAGATGGCACTATTTCTCCTTCTTCTTCCCCTGGACATGCAACAGGGGAAGAGAAGTTTTTGTTTTTTCTTTCTTGTTTCTTCCTCCCTCCCTCCCCACGTGCTCTGTTAAAGCCAAAATCGGACGCCACCCACACCTCCTCATGATGAGAAAGCAGAGGGGCCGTGTCTTGCAAGCGACGCCCCCATTGGACGTCTCACCCGGTGCCGTGACAAGGAGGAGCGGCGGTCTCACACCCCATGCAAATGATGGGACGGGGCAGGGTCGATCACGCTCCCCCTACCCCTATAAATACTGCCAGAACAGAGGGAAGAGGGGGGGAGAGATGAGCAAAAAAATAAAGGAACGAACGTGAGACAGAAAGGAAGAAAAATCGAAAGAGGGAGACAGAGGGATTTTTTCTTGGAGAGAAACGGGTGAAGAAAAAAGAGCGAAAACAAGGAGAGGGTGAACAAACAGAGGAAGTTTTTTTTAGAAGAGAGAAGAGGAGAAGAGCGGTGATAGAGGGAAGAAACAGAACCAAATAGAGAAGGAAAACAGAAAAAAAAAACAACAAAAGAGAAAACATAGGGGCTGATATCATTGCAGAGAAGAAGGAGGAGCAGCACCGCAGCTGCCACCGGGCTTCCAGCTGATATCTTTGTAGAGAAGAAGGAGGAGCAGCACAGCAGCTGTCATCTTCCTCCACCTGCTGCAACACTGTGAATAAGAAGGAAAACAACAGCATTGGTTGTCATAACCACTGTGCCAGCAACTCCTCCTTGAGCCATCGTCAAAAAAGAAAAAAGAGAGGAAGAAGAGACAGAGGAGAAGGAGACATAAACGGGAAGGAGAAGAAACACAGAAAAAAAACACAAAACAAAGAAAGGGCAGAACCGCTGTCTGGCATTGCCATCCACTGCGAGCACACCGCCTGACCGCCGTCGAGCCACTGTCGGCCCAACCACCACGCTCCCTCACTCTAGGTAATCTCCTCCCTTTTTCTGGCTCCTCTGCTGTGTTCACCATTTGCATGCAGAACGTGAGCAATTCACGTTTCGCAGCAAAGTGGAAAATAATTAGCTGCTTACTGTGCGCATATAACAGGTTACTGTGCTCACGTTTTGCATGCACATTAACCCGCTATTGGTTTTTTGGGCTGGAACATCAGCCCAGCCCACGCGGCTGGGTTGAGTCCAGCCATAAGAAGGTTCTCTTTTGGGCCGGTCCTGGCCCAATTTCATTTTTGGGTCGATTTCGGCCCAGCCTCTTCTTGGGCCGGGTCGGCCTAGTCCAAAAAAAATTCAAAAATCATTTTGGGGAAATTTGTGATTTTCCCACATATTTTTCTACGCCATTTTGATTAATATCGGTGTCGTACCCTCTCGAGAGCTCGACGTCGCGACGACCCTTCCTAGTAGCAGGGATTGATGTCGGGGTCTTTGTTTTGTGAAAAAGGGAGTCGCCACCTAGTATTATGGTCACTAGGAAACCTAACTGGTCTTTCAGAGATTCTAAGGCAAGGGACTGGTTGCGTAAAGGGAAGGTTTTAGCACCCCTAGTACGCCCTACCT
>Ga0325405_1000678_pt1 | contig 33192 bp, 26 predicted proteins | sample PopdelMetagenome_21_FD_205663 | JGI IMG/M metagenome (GOLD analysis project Ga0325405, IMG submission 205663) | Populus deltoides microbial communities from Bellville, Georgia, United States - Xylem-Control-R2 | ecosystem: Host-associated > Plants > Phyllosphere > Stem > Wood/Secondary xylem... | reverse complement strand
ACTCGAGGTAAGCCAGAGTGAAAGCTCAATCTTCTTTGTAAATCATGAATGGACACGTGTCAGATATCTGGACGTTTATAAGTACGATGAAGATGCACGGGGAAGATTTGTCGATGAATGTAAATTATTTGGGCCTGCTTGTAGAACAGTGAAATCGAATCTTAAAGTTATATCTGGTCAAAGATTCATTCTCAACTGCTGGATTTAGATAGGATGGTGGAGAATGAGAAGAAGCCTCTGTCCTTTGTTCTAGTTATAGGGCACCCACCACCCATTTACGTACTTCCTTGCCACAAGTTGCCAGCACCTTTTTATATCTGTCACATCTCCCGAGTGTTAATAAACCCGGCCAAAAGTTATTCCGGCCAGATACTCCGATCATGAATTAGACGTGTTAAACTAGGCTAGTTTATATTAATAATTCTGAATTAGGTTTGTTGAGCTAGGTTAGTTCGTATCAATATATTTTTTTTAAATGTAAAAATAATGTTATTTAAAAAAAAAGTAAAGTTAATAGATCTTGACTAGATCAATTACATCACAATTAATTTTTGTTGAAAAATACTTTTAAAAAATACCTTATATTACAATACTTAACACATACTTAGTCAAACTATGTTAATTTTGAAATAAATTTTTTTAATTGAGTCTTAAATCAACCTACAAAGCCAAACATATTTAATGATAATGATCTTGTACTCTTTATATTTTGATGTAAATATAAGAATATCATTACATATTAAATCTTTTTCCATATAGTAATAACATATTATACTCTCTTATAAGACAATTGAAAAAGCTTTTAGTGATTAATTTATATGTATTTTTTTAAAAAAAAATTATACCTTTTAGTTTTTTCTTTAAATTTTATCCTTTAATATTTTATTGATTGATTTTGAATTGATTGTCATAATTTATTTTAGTTTTTTTCTATGAAATTATCATAGTATCAAAAAAAAACATATTGATATTTGATTGATGCTCAATTTTTACAAATTTTTGTTATCACACCATCTAATAAAAAAATAGTTTAAAGAAAATAAAGTTTTTAAACCAGAGTCCATAATCCGGGTCACGGGTTTTGCGAGTTAAATCGTAAAGTTCAGGTCAATTCAAAAGATCATCATCTTAATATTAAAAAAATTCATCTTAAGATATTTTTTTTAAAACCTAAGCATGTTTTTATCAGACATTCAGATTACTTCTATATTCACAAAGTCAATTAGATCATAAAGAGTCGATTTAGGAGATTTTAAAATTAACTTGTTGTGTTGGGTGTGATAACAAAGCCAAGTACTTTTTTTTTCTTTTCTTTTCTTTTCTTTTCAAATTTCATATTTCAATTTTTCTAAGTTTTTTATTTTATCAATATTATCCTTCAATATTCGGTTGATTTTGAATTGGTCTTCATAATTTGCTTTCAGTTTACTTTCTCTAAAGTTATCGTAGTTTCCAACAAGCATCTTAACATTTGATTGGTGCCTAATTTTATGAGTATTTATTTTTATTATCATATCATTAAATAAAAATTAGTTTGAGAAAACAAAGTTGTTAAGCCTGATGGAGTCCATGGTCCGATCATGAGCTTGGCGGGTTAAGTTATGAAGCCCCTATCGATCTAACATGTCATCGTCTTAATATTAAAAAAAAAAATGCATTTTGAAATTTTTTTTAAAAGTCAAATCATTCTTTTTACCGGTTATTTAGATTGTCTTTAAACCTATCGAGTCAACTAAGTCATGTCATGGCAATTCCCACATGGTTAATTTTAAAACAAGGTTTAGTAAAGAGTCGAGTTAGAAAAATTCAAGGTTAACCTTCTAATTCAAGTTTAATAACAATATCAAATAATTTCTTATAGCTTAGATTTTAAATTCAAAGAAATTTTGATCCAACCCATAACATGACCCGATTGTGAAAACTAGGGTTAACCTATAGAAAGATGACAAATGATTTATAATCAAATGGAGTGTGAGCTCCACATTACAACAAATGATGATTTTTTTGAAATATTAATATAAAAAGGATATGAAGGGTTGTTTTTATTGCAAAAACTATTGCACGAAAAAGTAGTAGTTAGTGATACAAAATAAGTTGTTCTTATTTTATTTTATGATTCTATTTTAATTTTATGAATGGTATCATAGATATTATAGACAGGAGAAATATGTACAAGATTAAAGGGATAAAAACCTTGTCATATAGAAAATGAAAGGGGCTAAACTAATTTTTTTAAAACAAAAACTATTAACATTTAACCAAAAACATGAACCTGACTTGAATTATTGGTTAAGATGTGTTTTTTTAAGATATCAAATTAATGTAAAGTAATTTATCTATCAAGTTTTATTGGGTGAACTGGGTCATGAGTCAATTCAAGATTTTAACAAATCAGACCTAATTAATTCTTTCTTTTATTTTTTTAAAATCCAAATTAATTTAAGTTCTAGATAGTTAGATTTTGAGCCGCCGAGCAAACCTATCATATTTAAAACTTATTAAAAAAATTAAAAGTTATTAATTTTTTATATAATGATAACTATGATATATAGCGCAAAAGCTACATCACTTGAATCTTTTTAGTCTATAATTATGCATCTAAATTTATTTATTTTATATTTATTCAATTTATAACGATATTTTCTTTTCAGAATCAATAAAACATTATGTTACCCAATCAACCAGACATTTTAAAATTATCCGACTGTGAAAACTTCTTAAAAAATAATTTTGAAGTAGAATGTGTCATTATATGTAGATGATCACAATCGTAGGTTGTATATATCTTCATATATGGTGAATTATTTTATTGATTCACAAAAAAATTGGAAAACATTTTTTTAGAAACTATTTGGAAAAGAACAAATTTACCTCCAAACCATCTGATCCAACTGACAAGGGGTGGATTACCCATCCAGTGCCTGGAAATCCTGATATATTAGAGTTATCCAAATCCAAATCGATTGGATCCAAGAAAATGAATTCCCATAACGAGATCTTCTCATGTAATTCCTTAACCAATCAGTTCGTTTCGAGCAGTATATAGTGACGGCAATTTCACTCTAACCTGAAAACCAGACGTAGGAATTTTTTAGAATTGATCATATTTGGATAAAACTCAAAGGTAAAAAGAAGTTAGGTTTCAAGTTGGGAATGAATATTACCCGAACCCGACCTGAAATAAAGAAATAATCTCAAATTTTGAAAAAGATTATATATATACTAAGCTAATTATATACTAAATAGTTCTAAGTTTTAACATTTGGGTTCAGGTTATGGATGCCCAACCGATCAGGTTCAAGTTCATATATCGAAAATCCATACCCGTCCGAGTTCAAGTCAGGAATTTGATAGTAATTTCAGGTTCAGGTTTTGGTATGAATAGTTCAAATCCTCCCGATCAATGGATATACATTGTCATCCTAGCGTGAAGGGCTGTACCGGTTGGATTGCAGCACCAAAGTCCTCCAGGGGCAAGAAAGCAGAAAGGAGGATCCACCACGGAAGCAAATTGTTACATACCTGAATTCTTGTCCTGCTAGCTCTTTCCAATGATCATTAGAGGGGTAACTCCCACATAAATTGAAGAAGAGGTCGACATAAAGATAGCATATCCATCTGTTTGTCACATCTACCACTTGCAATTTTGTAACTGATGAGAAGTGGCAGGAAATTGAAAGAAAATCGGTCTGCGAAAATTATTCGACCAATTCAGTCAAGGAGGTTACACAAGCATTATTTCAATTTGAGCGAGATCTATTAAACATCACCCCTGCAAATAATAGAAGGATAGATAACTAGATACTGACCTCTAGCATTTTGTGCTGAATCTATGATTTACGTTCTCTATCTCAAGTAATCTCATTATCAGACACAACAGGATTGGGCCAAAATAGCTTTGAACTCCACTTTCATTTGCCTTTGCTAGTGGTAACTAGTATCACATCTTCCCAGATGGCATATGTTTGCTTTACATGGTTATTCTATGTGGCAACTGCTGAACATCTGTAGCAACCTGCATGCCATCAGTCGGATGAAATAGAACGCAACCACAATCTGCCCACTGTGGAAAATTGCACATGAAGCTACTTCAGAGCCTGCAATGCAATTCTTCAACTCCTTAGAGCTCCAACAAATAGAAAAAAGTAACAAAGGATTGCTAAAGTGTGTAACCCAAAGTAATTTCAGATATTACGCTGTAGCTGCTAGTTAGCACCAAATAAAAGCAACAATGCCATTGGTATAAGAAAGTTGTACACAATGCATTGACAGTTATATAAACAAGAACAGGACAGCGGGTTGGTTTTATGCTAGTGGCTTACTTGCAAATATTCAAGGAAAAGCTTTACTATTTCTCTGAAGAAGTCCCCTTTTTCTGTCAATAAGCAGAAGAGCAATAAATTGTGGTAACTTTGCTCCATGCAGGTATTCTATCATTATGGTCATGATACTAAGAAACTCAGTCACTATACTCTTGGTATTAAGAACAGAAGGATTACTCCCACTCCATTTGGTAGGATCAAATGATAACTTCTTCACATTCGATAAACCAATCAGAATTCTGCCAACAATGGACTAGAATAAAATTCTATAAAAAAATAACAATCATTAAAAAAAAACTTCAGGTGGACATGAGGTTGGCTTGAGAAAAGAATAGGACATCATGAGAAATATGAGTTGTTATCCACTTAAAAATTGGAATCTCTGTTGAATCAGTTACAAGCTTGTGGGCTTCAACAGAGGCAGTTAAGGACTCAAAGTTGATAATGTACCTTACCTGATTTACATGGTCTCACCAATGTTAGTGGCAACTAACCGTGATGGAAGTTTGCATGCTAGATCTATCCTCAACTCCCATCTTCAAGAGTGGCTTGTTAACACCAAAAGCCTCCAACACATGTTGGAATCTTCTCTCAGAATCTTTATATCTGTTCAAAATTATGCATTAAAAACTTCAGATGCAACAGAGAGTAGAGACAACCAGGAGGAAAGGATGTTATCTGAAAACTATAAATTATGTAATCTACAATATGCCAGATCTAATGGAAACTAACAACAAAAGTATAGTCAAATCTCAAATGGGAAGCAATGATCACCCACAAGCATTCAAGTTCTGGCAAATTTTGTTCTATCATAGAGTAGCAACTGAATCATTGATTAAATATGCTCAAACATAAGTGGAGAAAATGGATCCTTAATAGAAAATAGAAGCAATTGCATAGAACCAGGCTATTAAACAAGATGATGATTTTTTCCCAATCAATGAAAACCAGGCAATTTAAATGCAAACAATAATACAGAAATGAGAATCGTACACAACCAAAGTTGCACAGTTCCTGATGATTCTGTATTCCAAACAAGTTTAATTCATTCCGGCAAGGTTCTCTTGTGCCTAATCATTGTACGGATACTAACATCCACAAAATGCTCATGTCAACTGAATTCGCCAAACCAGGTAAACAATGCAGGTTTGCGGTTTGGTGATCCATTGGCCAAGATAGAAAAGAGGAGAAGAAAATTCAATTTGAGATTCCAGTAAAAAATGACAGCAAGGATTTTGCACGCTCCTCTACCTGGACTGAAACCTAACGTAGTCAGCATCACCTTGCTAGGTTACTGGAACATATGTTCAGACAGAAGACATATGAATACACAGTATAATCTGAAATCATATTTGGCAAGCTGAGGTGAGATGAACAAGAACATAATCAACCAAAGATGCTTACACAAGAAGTGACAGAAAAATATAGTATAAACAGCACCAACTACATGCCACGTATTGGATGCGTTGTCATAAGAGATTTCAAAGTCAATGATAAGAGCTCTTTGCTGCTTTTGTACCATATCAGAAACATGATTCAAATTTCAAATTTTCTGGATGGGTCCAACCTAAAACAGATGAAAGCTCTTCAAGAAACTGTAGGATTGAAATAATGGATATGAAACATGATTTTAAGAGCACAAGCATGACTACTAAGCCTTTACTAAAGTCGATTTAAAAAATAAATCAGATGTAGAAATTTGACCTTCAAACCCCTTATTGGCTTCTTTACTTTCTTTCAGAAGATTTAAAAAATAAATCAGATGTAGAAATTTGACCTTCAAACCCCTTATTGGCTTCTTTACTTTCTTTCAGAAGCTTATGAGCAGCACGGATCACTTCATGTGTACCTTCTCTCTTCACAGCACTCGTGCAAAAAGTCTCGATCCCATGTGCTTGTGGTTTTTCCTTGAATAACAGCCAGTTCTCATATGCCTCCAGAAGGTCCATTTTGTTGGAGGCAACTACATAGGTCTTCTCAGGAAGCTCAGGACTCAACATTTCCAGCTCAAGACAAACAGAATAAACTCAAATTCTGGCTGCTGTGAAGAGCTATCAGCAACATGTACCTAGGAATCCAAAACAATATAGACTCTATCAGTAGAAATATCACAAATAATAGGAGAGGATGATATCAGCCCATCCAAAAGGCGAGTATGATGCCCATCCAAATGTCCTTAATGAAAAAGACAAGAAAAGAAAGAAAATAAGAGAACCATGGGTGAAGAGATGGTAGATATGGATCACATTGTTACATTAATTCAAATTATCATTCATGAGCTCTGTCTAAGTTCACTGTTGTTTGATCAACATTACTCAGTTTTTTATCTTCTTATCAAATTAGACTATGCACTAAGTCACTGATCCAATTGTCAGAAAAATATCATGCACATCACGTGATTAGCAGTGACCCAAAAGAACTCAAGGATGGAGAATCTTACAGAGGCAAGGCAGGACGGCATGACAAGCTCAAACTACAAAACTTAGTGTTGTAACCACAGGTCTGATAATTAAATTAGCTGTAGCTCATGATAGAAAGCCCGTACCAGGGCAGAACACCTTTCAGTGTGTAGTAGAAACTCTGACCTAGACCAAAACCCCGATGCGCTTCTTCAAGTAAACCTGGAAGGTCTGCTAATACCATTGTAGAATCATAATCAAATGAAACTACACCCAGGTTAGGAAGTAAAGTAGTAAAAGGATAATTTGCAAGTGCCGGCTGAGCAGCACTTTGTGAAACTCGAAAGTGTGCTCTTCCCAGCATTTGGGGCACCCACTATTCCAACATCTGTGACCAGCTCCGGCTCCGGCTCCGACCACCTGTTCATGCACGCCATTATTTCTTATGAGCACATATCAAAATAAACTCTTCCAGAATATATAGCTATATCCCTCAAGCCTAACAAACAATTGAAATTTAATAACTTTATTGTATTAACCTCGACAATATAACCAAACATAGCATTCTTAGTCATGCAACACTAGATAAACCAACTCCAGCACATTAAAAATGCAGAACGTAAGCAGAAAGATCAATCACTTTAATCAAAGCAAAACAATCGGAGTTCAAAATGTATATTATACTGACTTGTCACCATTCTCATGATCATGGCTTTAATCAAAGCAAAGCAAGATCAATCAAATTAAATCACAGTACTACGAAAAGTATCAATACGAAAACACTATGCCAACAAGCCAATTCAAACACCTAAAATCTAACAATTTATAATACACACACAATCCAAAAGGCAACCTATAGACAGTAGCCCTAACAACTAACAGTGAAACACAAATCACGATTAAAAATACACTAACTATTTCTAAACCCTCTTCACCATTCTCCGCAATCTTAGGTTCCTTATCACTCCCACACTTCAACGCAGCATTCCCTCTCCCACCAGGCATGACCACAACAAAACCTCCTCATTCCCAGACTCCCTAGCAACCATCCTCGCCGGCACTATCACCACAACATCCTTTCCTTTCGCTCCATCCATGCTCATCCCTTGCCCATGGACCCCTCTCCCCGTCCTATAATACACTATATTCCTAAATGGAAACGAAGAATTCATTGAACCACCAACTTCCACAGAAGCATTCCATCCTCTACATCCATCCCCTCCAGACGGTCCCCATTGGCACAAATTTCTCGCGCCGAAAAGCCAACACTCCATTCCCACCGTCTCCCGCTTTGACATAAATTTTCGACCTGACAAAACACCGCGTCACAGCTAACAATCTCTCCTCCTTCCCGACTTCTTCTTCACCCTCAAAATCTAACAAATTCATGTTTCACCGTCAGCAAACTCCTTCATAAAGGCCACCGCTATTACAATCATTCACAGTTTCTTCTTCTTCCTCCTCCTCGCTCTCATACTCATAATCGTCGTCTTTTGCTTCTTCAAAATCTACATTAATTTCAAACACTTCAAATCGCCTGGAATCGACACGTAAATCACCATTCAGCCCATCGTGAGTCCTGAAACGCTGCGTTTCACGTCCATCGTCGAGTTTGACTGCATTAGAATCGGAGAGCTTTACTTCTTTTAGTGCTTCAGATTCGAAATTAAAATACGGAACGGTGCAGTGTTCTAGAGGATGGAGGCGAGCCAGCGTCTTCGCCGGCGGCGGAAGTGATTGTTCGCGGCGGGGACTTGAATTTGGCCTTTTGAGGTTTGAATTTGCGGTTGCGATTGGTGTTAGGGTTTTACAGTGAGGCTTTGTTAGCGTTAGGGTTTTACGGTGAGGCTTTGTTAGCGTTAGGGTTTTGGATTTTAGGGCGGGAAATTGCTTGGAGAGAAAAGGAGAAGGTAGTTATCGTGGACTCCTATGGAATGTATAATATATAATAAATATTATAAGCATTACTATAGCGTTATAATTTCTATTTTAATTATTATGTATTGTTTTAAGGCTTAACTTTTGATTACCTAATTATTCTTAACTTGGCATTGGAGTCTTCTGCCATCAAAACTCTTCTCTTCTTCTCTTTCTTGTAGCTGGTTTTTTCTCTTCCTCTTCTAAATGGATTCTATTGTTGTTACTGCTGACTCTTCCCTCAACACAAGTGATGTAGCCTAGCTAGTCAGCCATCTACAAGCTGTTGTCGATGGTGTTCTTCCACAGCAGCAGTAACCTTCGGTTGCAGAACACGTCAATGACTCCTCCTCGCATGTTTCTGTCGTTTCTCTGCACATTATGGGAGCACAAACTCCAGCTATCGTCGCTCTATCCAACACCCACCAAGTTGTTTCATTAAAACTTACGAACACAAATTATCTATTTAGCGAATGCAAATGAAGCCCTATCTTCTTGGTCAAGATGTTTTTCACTTCGTTGACGGCTTAGTGTCGTGTCCCCCATCTCATGTTTCTGATGGTTCTGCTAGTTCTTCTTCAACAATCAACCCTTCTTTTCTTCATTAGAAGTAACAAGATCAACTTATTTTGAGTGCATTACTCTCCTCTCTCTCCGTAGATGTGTTGCATCTCGTGGTAGATTGTCATACCTTGCAATGTATTTGGCGCACTCTTAAGAAAGTTTTAGCGTCTTCGTCTAATTCTCACATCATGCAACTTCATAGTTCCTTTTAAGATCTTCAGCAAGGTGACTCATTGGTTAGTATATACATGCAGCTAGCAAAATCGTTATTTGACGAATTAGTTGTTGTTGGTCAGCCCATGTCTCTTGAAGATTTTAATCTATATATGTTTTGTGGCCTTCGTGGTGAGTTCAAAGACTTCGTGATAAGTCTTATAACCAAGGCAGAACCGTTGTTGTCTGCTGACCTTCACAACCATCTTCTTACCCATGAATTTTTGCACAAGAACTCCCTTTATTCCATGGACGCAAATTCCTCTTTGTTGTCTTCACCTCTGCTGCCGCAACCACCACTGTTGCCAACACCACAACCCTCTGTTCATCTTGTTATGTCTTATCATAACTCAAATTTTAGTCATAACAGGGGGCATTCTTGTGGCAATTGGCACCCCAACAACAATCGCTACAATCACCAGAACAGGTTCTAATCTACTACAGACTGGAGGCCAAACAATTGGCAGCAGAACATGTGCAACATAGGGGCTGGACAGTGTTCTAGATAGTAGAATGTTGGGTGCCAATTGTGCTCAAACTTCAGCCACACAACTCCTCATTGTCCCCAGTTTCGCAGCAGTACCCAACAACTCTCTACTCATCTTGCTATTGGGAACGTTTTTACTACGACATGGTTCCCTAACACCGGCGCAAATCAACACGTCACACCTGATCTTACAACTTTGACCAAGTCTGCAACTTATTTTGGTAATGATCATTTGCATGTTGGTGATAGTAAGGGCCTTGACATATCACATATTAGACATATCACTTACATTCCTCAAACATATTTTTACATTATCTAACGTTCTTTATGTGCCTCATATTACCAAACCATTATTATCTATTCAAAAATTATGTCGTGATAATCATGTTTATTTTAAGTTTCATGCTTATATGTGTTTATTTTAAATTTCATGCTTATGTGTTTTATGTCAAGGATCTCATCACCAAGGAAATTCTCCTTTCCGATCAGAGTAATGATGGTTTCTATGTCCTATCCGAGTCTTCTGCCATGTCAATTCCTCAAGCTTTTTGGTTTCCTTGCCTCTTCATGACTGTTGATCTATGGCATCGTCATTTAGGTCATCCTACCCCTTACATTTTAAATTTGTTAGTTTCCAACAATAAAATAGTATGTATTTCTATGTGTTCTCTTGCTTGGTGTCAAGCTTGTCTATTAGGCAAGTCATTGCGTCTGTTGTTGTGACCTACAGGTTATAAAACTATTGCCCCACTTGATTTAATATTTAGTGATGTTTGAGGTCTTGCCCCTATGTTTTCTTCTAATGGTTTTTGTTAATTTGTTATATTTATTGATGTGCATACCAAACATATATGGTATTACCCTCTTGTTGCCAAATCTAATATGTTTTTCATTTTTCATCATTTTTAAACACTTGTTAAGTGTTAGTTTTCACATAAGATTAAATATGTTCAAACTAATTGGGGTGGTGAATATCGTAAGTTAAATTAGTTTTTTCAGACTATTGGTATTCATCACCGGTTAATCTGTCCTCATACTCATGAACAAAATGGAACCGTTGAGCTTCATCCTCAATACATTATCAAAATCGGCCTTGTTTTTTTAGGCCAATGTAGTGCACCATTATGATTTTGAAACTATTCCTTTGAATCATCGGTATATCTTATTAATCGCATGCCTACTCTTATTCCAAAAAATAAATCACTGTTGAGTGTCTATTTCGTCGAACTCCAGATTATAATTTTCTGCAAACTTTTGGGTGTTTTTGTTTCCCCTTTTTGCGTCCATATCATGCTCATAAATTGGATTTCCGTTCCTCTCTATGTGTTTTTTTAGGGTATAGTTCATCTCATCTTGGCTATCGTTATTTTAATTTAGCATCTCAACATATTTATGCTCCCGTCATGTTCATTTTCATGCAGATGTCTTTCCTTTTGCGAATTCTGAACAGATAACACATACACTAATACCCTCCACACAACATACACACCTCCCAACCTTGAATCCTCCCTAAAAATTTCATCCTACTGCTCCATAACCTTGCCAAACCAGCACCCATATCCTACCATCTACTGCAACCCAACAGACCCATCACTTGCCCATAGATTTTGCAACCACTCCATCACCACTTAGCCCTGCCATATTTTCACCATTTGCTTGTTTTGTCAATGATCATTATGCAAGAATAGGTTCTTCATCACCAAATGTTCATGCTTCCAAGTCTGTTATTGTAGAACAGACCAATTTTGCAGCAGGTTCGTCGAGGTCTGTTGTGTCGACCAGTCCCTCCACAGGCTCTTCAGCTGGTCTGCAAATTTATGTAGATCTCTCCTTGTATCCTCTTCAACAATTTATAGGTACAAGCTCTTTTCCTTCTCGACCAGCTATTTGTCAATGTCACATGATCCTTCGTCCTAGGTAGCCAAAGACAACACTACCAACAACAACTACCACCGCCACTGTTGCTCCTATCAATTGGGTAGTATCTCCTCCTACTCATGAACCAATTGTTTTTACTAGTATTAACATGTATAAGGCTAGGTATAGTGTTATGCATGAGGAAATTCAAGCCTTTCGCGCTAACAAAACTTGGAGTTTGGTGCCTTTTCATCCTTCAATTAATGTTGTTGGTAGTCGATGGGTGTATAGAATTAAACGCAGAGTTGATGGCAGCATTGAGAGGTATAAGACACGTCTAGTTGCTAGAGGTTTCACTCAGTAAGAAGATATTGATTATTCTGAAACCTTTAGTCATGTTATCAAGCAGGCGACCGTTAGATTAATCTTCTTTGTTGTGGTTTCGTGTGATTGGAAAATTCATCAGTTTGATATCCATAATGCATTTCTCAATGGAGTTTTTGTCGAAGAGGTCTACATGAAACAACCTCTAGGTTTTGTTGATTCTGCTCTCCCCTCTCATGTGTGTAGATTGCATAAGTCTCTATATGGTTTAAAACAAGCTTTGTGGGTTTGGTACACTCATTTGAATGACTTTCTGCTATCAATTGGTTTTTGCGCGTCCAAGGTTGATACCTCATTATTTCTCTTCTCTGTTGGTACTAATATTTGTTATCTCCTGGTCTATGTTGATAATATTCTGCTTACGGGTATCAACTCTCTTATGCTTAAACACTTCATACAATTGCTGAGCTTAGAATTTAAGTTTCGTGACTTGGGTACTGTTTATTATTTTTTGGGTATTGAGATTCAATCTACTGGTATGAGTCTTACGCTACGACAACATAAATATACACTTGACATCCTCACTCGAGCTGGTATAATAACTTGCAAACCTGTTGATACTCCTATCTCTACCTCTAAATCTATCATACTGCCAAATCCTTTGTTTTCTGATGCTACACGTTTTCATCAAATTATGGGTGCTCTTCAGTATCTCATTTTTACGAGACCAAATATTTGTTTTGCTGTTAACAGAGTCTGTCAATTTATGCATGCTCCTACATATTCTCATTGGGTTGTCGTTAAACGTATTTTGCGATATCTTAAGGGTACGACAACACATGACCTACATATTACTCGTAGTTCTTCCTTTGCATTACATGGCTTTATAAATACAGATTGAGCAAGTAGTATTGATGATTGAAAATATACAGGTGGTTATCTTGTGTTTTTTTATCAGACGCCGATTTCGTGGAATCAGGTAAGCAATGTACAGTTGCTCGCCCCTCTACTAAAGCTGAGTACAAAGCTTTAGCATATGACACTGCTGAGGTTATCTAGCTTTAGTATTTATTAACATATCTTTATATTCCATCTGTTTCTGCTCCTATTATTTGGTATGATAATCTTAGTGCCACTTATTTATTTGTGAATCCTGTCTTTCATGCTTGCACAAAATATATTGAACTTGATTATCATTTTGTCTGAGATAGAGTTGTGAAGAAGGAGATTCAAATTCATTTTATTTTCTCTCAATATCAACTTGCATATGTCTTTATTCTACCACTTCATACTGCTTTGTTTGTTGCTTTTCGTTTCAAGTTTCGGGTCGATCTTTCATCCTCGGCTAGAGGGGGCATATTATAAAATGTAAATTATATATATAAAAAATATTATAGGCACTACTCTAATATTGTAATCTGTACCTTAACTATTGTATATTGCCTTACACATATAAATAGAAAAGAATTGGTTAAACCAAAGGTTAAGCATCCTAATTATTCTCAACTCGGACAAGACTATAAAAAAATATTTTTGATACCACACTAAAAATATGTAACTTGTATTATAAAAATAAATTGTAAAATTATAAAATTATGAAGAAAAATTTTTTATGTATATTTTAAATATCTTAAAATATATGTTTCAAATAAAATTTTATATATAATTTAAGTAATTAAAAAATACAATAAAATTATTCATATCTATAATTTTTTATTAAATAACAATTAATAAACCTAAAATAAACAATATAACAATGTGTCATATAAACTAAAACTAGTCTTATTATCTTCTTCATTAACTTAGGTTTGAAGTCCACCCTTACATCACCAAAAAAAAAAAAAAACAAGGAATATTCATCAATACTAAGTTTAAAAGTATTTTCTAAACATATTAAAAAAACTTTAAACTCCATAATATCTAAGGTCACTAAATAAATTCTTATTAGTAATAAAAAAAATTCTATGAAAAAATTCTTTTCAACAAAAAAAATATAGAAAAAATCAATATGAAATATCTCATCACAAGTCTTACTAATAGCTCCCACAAATCTAATGGTTGAGACACTCCTTCAGTGATAAAAAAAAAAAAAAAAAGAGATAAAACTAGCATTTATTTTAAATTTCTAACAAACAAATATAAAAAGATTGAAAATTAAAAGAAATGAACCAAAAGGAAAAGCTTTGACTTAATATAAAAAAATAAATATGAAACTGCTTTTAAATTACCTTCACAGCTACATCATATCAGTAATTCTTGGCTCCCTGCATCAAGAAACTCACATAGAATGGGAATAAGAAAAACAAAAAAACAAGTGTGTACATTATGCTAATGGAGCAGAATGTACAACCATGCTAAGAGAGATAATGATGGTGAAAGTTGTTTTTTTTTTTTATGGAAATTGAAACCTTTTAAAGGCAAGGTAGAGGAAGATTTGCAAACCAAACAAGAAATTAAAAAAAAAAATTCTAGAAAATAAGAAGAGGAAAAAAAAAGAAATATTTAGAGGTTATGTGTAGTTAGACCTAAGGAGATTGAGAGATAGTGAATGTAATTTATTAGAAAAAAAAATAAATATGTGAGAGAGGGGGAGAGAGTGAAGTGAAGTGAGGGTGGATTGTTCAAATTTAAGTTTATAGTACTTTTTATATTTTTGATCATCTTCTTTTTTAAATGTAAAGACATGTAAAATCACGAGTTTACTTAATTTTACTTGATTTTTCTAAATTTTTAGACTTTAGTTTGATTTTATCAGTTCTTGAGTTTTTAAAACAATTTTCATTATAAAAACATATTTGCTTGTAAAATCATATGATTTTACTAGTCACTTCATAATTTTAATAACATTGATTACAGATATGAAATCTTTTTTTGTACTTAACTGCTTACTAAATATCAAAACAATCTTTTACTTTGTTTACAATACTTTTCTTTTTTAATTATTTTTCAAAATCCACGCATGATCCCTCGACTTTGTATACTTAGTCAAGATGGGTTCTTTACTTTGAATTGTATCCGTTTGTTTCTAGGATTACACTTTTCTCGAAACCACTTTCTCTATTTTTCAATGTTTTGTAAACTTAAAAAAAATTGATAAAAAAGATAACATTTTATAGGCAAAGAAAAAATTTAACTTTAAAGAAAACAATGTGTTTTTCTTTTGTTTTATATGGAAAACATTTTCCAAAACTTTTTTTTAAAAAAAAACAACGTGAAATTACTAAACACTATCTCATTTTTTTTACTATTATTTATTTTATTTAAAATAATTTATGAAATTAGATTTTTTTTTCAATTTCATCCTCCTTCAACTTTTTTATTTATTAGATTTGTCCCTATTCTTTTTATTGCTATTTGTTTTATTTGAAATAATTTATGAAATTTGATTTTTTTTCAATTTTATCCTCCTTCAACTTTTTTATCTATCAAGTTTAGTTTCTATTTTTTTATTACTATTTGTTTTATTTTAAATTATTTATGAAATTTAGTTTTTTTTTCAATATCATCTTCCTTCAGCTTTTTCATATGTCAAATTTGGAATGGTATAATCAAACACTGGAAACTATTTTCTAATTTATTATCCATGACACTATCAAAAATAAAAAATAATCTACTTTCTAGGAATCTACCTTTCATAGGAATCATTTTTTTTTAATAAAATAACTACTTTTCAACAAACAAACAAAGTTAATTATAGAAAACTTTTTCTTTTATTTTTGTTTTTTCATACAATGGTAAATTGTCAAGAAGTATAATTTACCTAAAGTAATGTATATTAAAAGAAACACAATAGGTGGAACCCAATTATCATAAACACTTGGTGTTCGTATAAATTAATTTATTAAAAAAAGTCACAAGTGCGTGTGTGTATTACTCAGAACAACCAACCTAGTTGATGACCTAAGCTTGAGGCCTAATTAACCTGCCAGGTTGATGACCTGAACCTGAGGCCACTTGCTCAGCTATAATGAAAATTCATCAAGCAGGTTGATTTGTCCTCAGGCTCAGGTCATAAATCATGTTGATGATTGATGACCTGAGCCTGAGGACAAATCAACATGCTTGATGAATTTTCATTATAGCTGAGCAAGTGCAGATTAGAGGTTGACTTAGGCCATCAATCGACCAAATCAACCTGTTTGATGAATTTTCATTACAGCTGAACAAGTGCAGATTAGAGGTTGACTTAGGCCATCAATCGGCCAAATTAACCTGTTTGATGAATTTTCATTACAGCTGAGCAAGTGCAGATTAGAGGTTAATTTGGCCTCAGGCTTAGGCCATCAACCGGGTTAGTTGTTTCAGCTTTATTTCTCTTTTTTTTTTTTGCAATGATGGGTGTTTGCATTGATGTTGACCATTAATTTTCATGAATTAAAATTTTAGAGTTATTGAGATATTGGCCAAATCCTTAAGGAATTTTACGAACTTGGTGTAAATTCCAAAAGATACAAAGGAAAATCAACACATGTATTTTTCTAAAACCATGCTAAAACATTTCTCTTTTTTTATATATAAATAAAAATGCACTTTATATAAGGATTGGGTCATATGCAATAAGAAAAAAATATTATTATTTTAGGGTTATATTTGGGAAAATTATATTTTTGTTCAAAACAAAACTGTCAAAACAGACCTAAAGATGTGTTTGTCAAACAAGCCCTCAAGCTAAAATTTCTTTCATCAAACAGTGGCAAACCAAACAGAGCCTTAAATATTTGACCCGGTTTTAACTCGACCAGGTCAACTCGAAAACACTGGTTCAATCATGAACCAAACCAAAACACAAGGTTTAACTCAAAACTAAACCAGAACAGAGATTTACATCAAAACAAATCAAAACTAAAAAAACACAAAAAAATGTAAAATTTTCTAACAAAAACAGATCAAACATCAAGGGAAATGAAAAACATTCAAACTCAAACTCAACAACGTAAACATCAAATCAGACTAGATTCTAGGCAATAAAAAGTAAGGTTTTATTCGTAATCAAGCATAAATTAAAAATCAAACATCCATTTACTTCGATTATTACTCAAACATCATGATTTTTTTTTTATCAAAATAGGGTTTAGTTCAAAACCAAAACTATATTAAAACCCATAAAATTATTTTATTGATGCATGAAAACCCTATATTATTTACTAATGATATATATGAATTTATAGAAACAAAAATCAAATCAAACTGAAACTTAAAACTAGCACTCAAGATAATGTTCTTCGGATGAACGTGAAGAACATGAACCTAGGTTGCCCAGAAAACCTGACATATACTGTCAACCCTAGAAAATACACTTTAGACCTTTAGACCAAGCTCTCTTAGCCCCAACAAGCCACATTATCATAAACAAACAAGTTTGAATAAAAAACACTAACAAATAACCTCGAATTATCAAAAACATGTATAAGATTTCAACTTTCAAAAGTGCAGCCTTATTATCAGCCAACAAAACATCAAAACTCAATCCAAAACTGACTCTTCAAACACTTAAGACCTAAACTAAACTCAAGAATCAAGAACATGAATTAGGAACCTAGCAAAAAACCATCTAACACCTACTGCTACCTTGAACAAATTTCAAAACTACCATTTTTTCATCAAAACCAAACACACAAACACCTTTTAAACACCCTAGGAACATTTATAACAACTTCAAAATATAATTAATCAATCAAAATAATATTTTCATTCATCAATCTACATAAGTGCTAATACATAGAATAATGCCAAAAAGATTCAAAAACAACATTAAACATTGAAAAAGCATGGATAGGCAAGTTAGATAGACTCCACCTTTTAGTTTTTACATGGTTATACCTTTTGCAAGTTTATTGGCTTTAGGTTGCTATTTCCCTTCTCTTTTCCTTCCTTCTTTCCCTTTCCCTTTCTATTCTTTCCAAAACTTGCTAGACCTTCTATTTTAGGTCTTTGAACATTCACACTAGGGTTTTTTTTTATAGAGTATATCCTTATATTTTTCTAGGGTATTTATAGGTTTTTTCTAAGTTTTATTTTGGTGGATTCTCTCAATGATGGACCAAAGCTCAGTCCTTTGATCAAAATGAGAGAGCTCTAAACAAATGTTAATAGCTGGAACCTTTGTCCTTTAATGCTTTTTGGGGATGATGGTTTTGCCTAGGTGGTTTTCTCTTTCTTGGAGACAAAGACATGTATTTCTCACTTTCTAATATTGGAAGAAAGATTTATAGCTCTTGATAAGAATCCTCCAAGAGTTTTTAAGTGTGAACACATGAAAAGGTTAGGTGGTTTTGTATAAACGGGTATCTTAGTCAAGGCTAACTGAGTTGACCACTTTCAAGGCTTCGTTGGAGAAACTCTGATGTAAACATCATTAAAGACCGCCTAAACTTGGTAGAGGAGATGCACACCTTTCTTTTTTATTTATCCTTGCTCTATTTAGAGGTTTGTAGCTCTACATTCATTCGCTTGAAAATGTCAACTTAATCAGCCTAGAGTATGAAAATGTAGTGATTGTGATTAGGAAAAAGATGTTGGAGATTTTTATAGCAGAATTGAGATGTAAACGTCCAATTTTATAGAAATAAGGTTATAGAGGGGATGTTCTTCTTTCATTTACAAAAAAAACTCATGTCATTCGGAGATTTAGAACTCCATAAAGAGCTTCTAGAAGGTGCTAACCTGGTCATTTAAAACTGTCAAGGAAAGAGATAAACCATGAGTGAACGACGCGTCGTCTAGGTTAAACCCCTAGAAATTAGGGTTTTTAATTTGTCATCTGAAGGATTTCATTTTAGTCTTTATTCTTCCAATTGCTTTTAATTGCACCAGTAATTGCCTCTCAAACTCTTAATTTCATTTAATTTCACCCTGTCAAACTTAATTATCAGTCCTAAAGTTTAGCGTTATTTTCATCTTGGTCCATGATTTCTGATTTATGAATTTGGACTCTTAATTGACCATAAAACATTCAATGTTTTTATAATTTGGTCATTGATTTTTAATTTCTTCAATCAAACCCCTAATTGGGTATCAAAATTTAATTTTTTCATAATTAAGCCCCTAATTTGATCAATTAAATTTTCCAAAGTTCAATTTTAGTCCTCAAACTTCAATTTCTTCTAAATAACACCCAAATTGACTTCAAAAAACTGATTTTTCTTGCAATTAAGTCCTCAATAAAATTAATTAAGCCTTTCAAAACCTCATTGAGTCTTTGCTCATCCAAATTTATATTTCTTTATCCCAAATAAAAATATTTTCACCAAATGAGTCTTTTGTCAATCAAAATTAGGTTATTAATTTTGTACATTATGTGATTAGTAATTAAAAGTGCATTCTCATTAAGGTTTTATATCATCATATTGCACTAAAGTATCATTAAATTCCCTAACTAAAGCATGTTTTATAATAACAAGTCTGATAATATAATATATCTTTAATTTATGGTAAATGTTTGTTTTGAATGCAGATATATTTCACAATTTAAAGCATTGATTGATGTGATTAACTATTGAAAGTGAAGAGACAAAAAGAGGACTAGGCTAAGAGAAGAGATGATGGTTCAATTCCAAACCGGAACACCATTCGGTTATTAGATCATAACTGGAGTTGTAGACTTTGGATTTAGGTCTGCTTTATATGGATGGAAAGTTAAGACATAGACCTAAAACTTTTATGGGAGTCCAAGACTCAATTCTGCCGTTTTCAAGTTCAAATCTTAGCAATAACGAAGAAGTCGAAATCTGTCATGCAGCTCAGACACTGTTCGATTTTTAGTTCATATCTTGAGTTCTAGAAGTCCAAATGAGCTCTGGTTTTTTTTGTTGGAAAGCTAAGACAATTTCCCACAACTTTCATGGAACAAAGGGCTCAAATTCTGATGTTAGCAATGACATTTTGGCCAGCCAACAATGTTAACAACCAGCAGTCAACAATGTAAAAAACCAGCCACTAAATCAATGGTTGGCCACCAACTAAATGTTTGTCAACCAATCAATAGTGCCAAATTTTAGCCTATAAAAGGAGGCATTTGCCATGTATTTAGTTATCTTGGTTTTCAGATCAAGATCATGTTCTTGCTTTCTTTCTTTATATTTTTGTAATGCTTAAGTTTTGCTTTCATTAATCTCTTGTTTATGCTTTTCATCATAACTATGTTCTTGTCTAGTTTATTTATGTTCTTCTTCTTCATTATGTTTAGCTAAGTTTATTATGTCAAGGTAAAAAGGTTTCTCTAATGATGTTAGAATAGGTATAATATAAACTCAACATGGACTTCAATGTTTATATCCAAGAAAGTTTGCTATTAACATGTCTTTTTTTTATCTTACTAATTATTAATACCTTGCTTGTTAAATGACTATCTAGATTTATGTTGTATAATAGTTGGTACATCAAATGCTTGATCATTTATAGTCTTCGGCTGACATCGTTGTTATGAGAGGAAGTTGATTTGTTGTTAACATAAATTAGCATCATGAATACCTGAAAATATTTACAAGTATGGTGTTACTTAGATAAGATAATTAATATTATCATGTTAATAATTTATAATGAGCTAATAATGATAAATCATCCGATTGGAACCTTCTTTGTGTGTGGTTTCCAGTTGAGTAATAAAAAGAGTTTATAATATACTTATTTGAAATATCTTATAACCTTGACAATTATTTTTATCATTGTTTAGTCTTCACATCTCAAAGTCCTATTTAAATCATCATCATCATCATCATCATCATTACTACTACTACTACTACTACTACTACTACTACTACTATTATTATAATTTATATAGTTAATCTCTCTGTGGTTCGACCCCAGTCTTGCCGGGTTATTTATTACTTTGACACTCCTGCATTTGGGATAAGACATCAACTCTTTGATCGTGTCATTCTGGTCCTCTAACGTTTCCACCTTTTACTTTCTTCATGTGTATCCTTTTGTATTTTTTAGATTTTTCTTCTTTTTTTCTTGATTTTTTATTGGGTAAAAAATAGGTAACAATAGATTTAATCAAAGATTAAACCTGATTCATCAAAGCTTGACCCTTTAATCAAAATAAAAGAGTTTTGGATATGCTTTATAGTTGTAAGCTTTGTACCTATGCTCATTTTACAATGGTGGTTTTGCAAAAAATTTGGTTTTTAGAGATTTTGATGGTTTTCCCAAACTTGGAGACTAAAGATTTTGTTTTTAGCCTTTTGATCTTGAAAGAAATGTGGCCAACCTTTGATAAGAACCCACTGAGAAGACTTAAAGTGTGAACACATGAAAAATATTAGTGGTTTTGCGAATTAAGTATCACAACCATTGATGACTGAGTTACCCACTTTCAAGGCTTCGTCGAAGGAACTCTGATATAAACATCATCAGAGACCACCTAATCTTGGTAGAGGGGAAACATACCTTTTGTCTAGATCCATCCTTGCTCAATTTGGAGGTCTGTAGCTCCATATTTATTCGTTTGAAAAATACCAACCCGATCAGCCTACAATTTGAAAATGTAGTGATGGCTGATCAGGGACAAAATATTATTGAGTTCATTGAATAAAATGGGATGTAAACATTTGATGAAAATAACAAATCTTCGTAGAGGGGTGTTTCTCAGTTGAATGATGGTAGTTATAGCCCTATAAGTGGTCAGAAACGCCACATTTATTTGTCTAAATGTGCCTACTTGATCAACCAAAATTACTGAAGAAGAAGCTAAACAGTGGTTGAACGATACGTCATCTAAGTTAAACCCTAAAATTAGGGTTTTTTTAATTTGGTATTTAGCAATCTTTAATTTAGTCTATGTTCTTTCAATTGCTTTTAATTGTATACGTAATTGCCTTGCTTTTTAACTTTTAATTGCATGCAATTTCACTTTTGTCAAACTCGAATGTCAACCCCCAAAGTTAACTGCTTGTTTAATTTTAGTTCTTGGTTATTAAATTGTGCATTTTGGCCCTCAATTGATCAACAAATTTCAAATTTCTTCAATTTGACCCTTGATTTAATCAATTTCAACCCTTGCATTCACACACCTTTTTAGTTTGATCATTAGTTTTGGATTTCTTCAATCAAGTCTTTAATTACTTATCAAACTTCAATATTTATGCAATTAAGCCTCTGATTTTACCAATTAACTCTTTAAAATTATAATTTGACCCCCAAACTTTAATTTATTCCAATTAAAGCCTAAATTTACTTTAAAAATTATTTTTTCTTGCAATTAAGCCCTTAATAAATTCAATTAAACCTTAAAGAATTCCAATTTAGTCTTTAAACATTCAATTTTGAATTTTCCTCTTTAAATTGAATTTTCATTACTAATAGGGCCTTTATGAGTCAAAATTGAGTAGCCTAATTTTCTAATCTTGTGTATTTTGATTTTTCTCAACTAGCCTTTGGTAATTTTCTAGGCATTCTCCGTGTTCTCCTTACTAATATATATATATTTTTATTTTCTTCAAATTTTGTCAATCTTTTTGTATTTTTTTTCTTTGCATGTTTATGTAGGGGGTTCTAAAATGGGTAACAATAGTCTTTGTGCATTAAGTATTAATAATGTTGGAAATTTATTTAAAACATGGTTAATAGACACATATGAGACCAAATTAAAAGTGGAATCAATAAACTTTTGGTGTTGAAACTTTGTTCGAATTTAATCCCTAATATTGGTTATTTAACATGGAACATTAACACAACTTAAACAAATTATTGGTTAATAAGAAATTAATCTCAAAGACTCCTAAATTGACATGTCTTGGAGAAACCCAAGACTATCTAGAAACTTTTATCTCATATAAGAAAGAAACAAACTTTGTTTCTTGATTATCTAATAGGTAAGAGAAAAGTTAAAATTGAGTTCAAATGGCGCCCAAACTTTTAGAGGTGGAGGACCTAAATAAAATGAGTTTAAACTCACACATGTGTAGCCTGGCTTGGCTCAGGCCTAGGGTTGAGTTTATTGTAAAATAATTTTTTTGGCCATAAGAAAATATTTTTTGCCAACTTAATTAGGGCTTGGATCTGGTCTATTAAGGATTATTTCTACCAGCCTAATCTTTGTCAAGATCTAGCCCATGAACAGAGAATCTAATCTATTTCTTCAATAAATATTTTTTGCAAACCTAAATAGTCTTTTTTAGATAAAAGAAAATTCAGGTTTATTTCTAGTTTTATGGTGGGTAATCAAATTTGATAATGATGAGAATTTATTCTTTATCTTTTTAGCTTTCAAAATCCATTATAAAGATCTTTTTTTTTACAATGTTTTTCCATGTTCTACACACACTTCATTACCTCAGTTTTTAGCAAGTTTTGATTTTTCTTTTTTATTTTGTTGAGAGATATTTGAGTCTATTATCATATATATATATATATATGTGTGTGTGTGTCTTATAATATATGTCTTTGATTGCATGATTGTCATGACATATAATTTACAAACTTATAATCTAAACTTTTATGTTCTCTAGTTTATTTCTGGGCAATTAATTTTATTAGTGCGACAAACTAAACAATTAATGCTCACTAGTTTAATTAATTTTTCTTTATACAACAATCTTAAGGCTTTAATGGTTATAATTAGACTTGGTTAGATTTTGTTTGTTTATTCTGGGAAAAAAAACATAAATTAACATTTAAATAATATTTTAGCATCTTTAATATATAATATAAATTTCTTTTAAGTTTTCTTTTCCACGTATAAATATTTTTTTAACTAAATGTTTTGATGTATAATCTTTTATTTAGTTTATAGCTTATGACTTTTAGTTTAATTCTAGAAGGTTGATAAATATCTTTTTATTAGAGTTATAGTTAATCTTCTAAAATTATTATTTTTATGCAATTATATGTTTTAATGCATATCATCTAGAACTAAACTTCTAAAAAATTGTTTTTGTTTAGTTTATATTTATCATGGTAATTGTTTATTTTGTTTAAACTTGATATTTTAGCATGGTGCATATTAAAAGGATATCATATTTTATTTAAATCTTTGATTAAACTAATCTTGCAATGCATGGATTTTTTTTTAATTTCTTTACAAGCTTTTTTTTTTAATTTGCATGTGAGAAGCCAAAATATTTATTTATAAATATATTTTTTCATTATTTTATACATTTTATCATGTTTTATACTTAAGATTTAGTTGTTGTAACCAATGTTGCTTCGATAAGTACTGCTTTAGCAATGAATATTCCACCATCACTTTCTATGGTGTATGATGAAAAACTTAAAAAGTTCAAAGAACTGAATTTCAAAATATAACAATTAAAGATGTTATTTTATCTAATCTCTTTGAACTTGGCAAAATTCTTAATTGAAGAAGTGCCAAAATTGCTAGATGATGAATCTAATACCAGTACTATGACAGTTGTGGATGCTTTGCTTTGAATTACAATAATTTAGTATGTATGAACTACATCTGGAATGAATTATATGATGTATATAGTTTAATTAAGAGTGCTCAGCATTGTAGGAAGCTTTGGACAAAAAGTATAAGGCCAAAGATACTAAAATAAAGAAAATCATAATAAAAAAATAGGTTTCAAGATGGTCAACTCAAGAAAAATGATAAATCAAGTTAAAGAGTTTTAACTTATTTTGCATGATATTCATGCTAAAGGTAAGTCTCAAGGTGAATAATTTCAAATAAATACAATCATTGAAAATTTATTATTATTTTGGAAAAATTTCAAGAAATATCCTAAGTAAAAGTGCACAAATATGAGACTTGAAGACCTTATTTTACTGTTAAGGATAAAAAAGAACAATAAGTTATCTCTTAAAATAAATAATATGAAACAAGAGGTAAAGTCCCATAATAAAAATTAAAAAAAATAACTTTCTATGAAAGAGAAAAGAGTCGCAAAAAAGTTTAATGATAAATGTTGCTTGAGCCAATATAAAATATAAAGTTTGATCATCTCACAAATGAATTTTAAAAATAAATTTCTCCGTTGCTAATTTTAAAGTCAATTTAATTAATAATCCAGAGTAATGATGAAATGACAATAATATTGCAAACATATATATATATATATATATATATAAAAGATGATATCTTTACTTATAAAATAAATAGTAGAGGAGTGAGGATGATGACGTGGTGATGTTAATAATAGAAATAATAATAATTATGTAAATTTATTAGATGATATTGTGTGAATTACTGTTTATAAAATAATTTATAAATTTTATAAGATAAAAATATTTTTCAATAAATAAAATAAATTTAAATATTAATTATAAAACATTTAATAATTTTCTTATAAAATATTTTATTAAAAAGAAATACATTTTCAAAGCCAGTACAAAGGCTCGACTAAATTCTCAATTTATTCAACAACTAAAATTTTGAGTAAATTATGGAGTTAATTGACATTTCAAAAACTTACAGGTAACTTTTGAGATTCACAAATGGTGGCGGTCAAATTCGATATACCAAAATGAAAATTGAAAAACTCCCTTTTCCCGTAACTTTCAAAATCTAACAGAAGAAACTAATAAATCAAAAAACCAAAGGGAGGGAGAGCGCTACGGTTTTTGCCTTCCGAATTGGTAATGCACGTAATTCTAGGGTTTTAACTCGCGGAAACGAACTCCAATCTCTCCCGAGTCAACTCAGACAACTTGATAACTGTAGTTTGGCTATGTACAGTGGATCCAGCGATGGCGAGAGCCACGAGGCCGCGCAGAGGAAGATCCCGCCGGCTACGTCAATGCTTTGGGCCCGTAATCTCCGGCGGTTCATCGGATCCGGTGCCGGGCTCGGATCTGAAGCCCTCATGGGTCCGTTTCTCCTTGCCTTAGCTGATTTTGATTTTGATTTTAATTGTGTGTTTTTGGAATTGTAGCAAAATTAAAGCTGTAGCCCTAAATATACAATCAATGTGAAATGTTAACTTAATTTTGTATTAGAGTTCTCAGTGTTTACATGATTAGTGCTTTGCTTTGATGTAGAGAGATTAAGGATAATTAGTTATTTTTTTTTTGTACAGATATATTTTAGGCATTTCTAAAATTAGAATCTAAAATTGGGTTTTATTATGTAGAGCTCGAGACGAAGAGAATATTGCTAGATATTTTCAAAGAGAAGCAGCAAAAGAGTGCTGAAGGTGGTACGATACCAAGTTTCTACAAGAAGGCACGTTGGTGGAATTCTTTTGCTTGATGTTAGACTGTTTTCTTACTAGGATACATGGATGGTACTTTACAGCTTTGATTTCAGTGTGTTCGTTTGTTTGTGGACAAATTCTGGGTTTTGCTTATTTTATGGAATGGAGGAATTGTGTCGATTCAATGCTAGATTTTGAGTTGTTTATTGTGATGATATTTTTGTGTTTTCCCTTATCATTTGCTGATTTTCTTTTATCTGTTTTCATTTTTTCTTTGCTTAGAAACCTGAAGAAGGATCAATTAGTCATAGGGTTCAAAGGCTGGCAAAATATCGTTTTTTGAAGGTACTGTGTTTCCACTTCTGCTTGCTATACTTGTTACTTTTTGGTTGGCTGGGGATATACTTGCTGGCTTCGTTGGTAACATTATCCATTTGATTATTGCAGAAACAATCAGATCTTTTACTAAATGCTGATGATCTGGATGCAATGTGGGTTTGCTTAAGAGAAAATTGTGTGATTGATGATGCCACTGGTGCAGAAAAGGTTTGGAAGATATGCTTAGCCAATCTGTTTCGGCAGTGCACCATATGTTGTTAATATGTTTGGCAGAATTCTATATTTCAGTTACTAAATCTGCATTTGTTTTCATTTAAGAATGTCCTAGCTTAACATTATCAGATATTGGGAAGTTATGCTAAGCGTTGCTTATCATGTGATGTCTTGGTATTTGTTTTTGGTAGATGCATTTGTTAAACTAGATTTATTCCACAATGTTTTGTTCCATGGCCTCATATTTTTATCACTTTAACCTAATTTATCTTTGGGATTATCATGTTGTAGATGAATTATGAGGATTTTTGTCACATAGCCTCAGTATGTACAGAGCAAATAGGCCCCAAATGTCGGCGCTTTTTCAGCCCATCTAATTTCATGAAGTTTGAAAAGGATGAATCTGGAAGAATTGCCATTTTGCCCTTTTACCTGTATGTGATGCGCACTGTGAGTACAGCTTTTTGGTCCCATGCTTTTATTCACAATTCTAAAGTATCGGAATTTACACATTTATTGTTTGAGCTATTTGTTGAAGTTAATCTTTGCGAGTGTTGATTACTGTTTATTGTTGTTCAGGTTTCACTTACACAGGCCAGAATTGATATGAGTGAGCTTGATGAGGACTCTGATGGATTTCTTCAGCCTCATGTATGGCTTTATGCATTTATTTTAACACTCACATTTCGCTATCTGGTCCTCCTACTATTAGATCTTTATGAATGCTTATTTATGGCAATTCACTCTTACAATCTTCTGTATAAAACAAGGATTGCTTTGTCCTCTTTCAGGAAATGGAGGCTTATATACGTGGTCTTATCCCTAATTTAGCGCAACTACGGGATATGCCTGTTGCATTCATTCAAATGTATTGTCGCATAGCTGCTCACAAATTCTTTTTCTTCTGTGATCCTCATAGGCGAGGTTTGCATGGCGACCCTCTTTCATTACAGCAGTGTTTTTCTTTTTCCAGTTATTCGGCACTGATATTTTATTTCTCCTTCATTTATGCAACCATTCTTGTTATTTGATTGTTGCAGTAATTACATATGTTTGCTCATTACCATAACCTGTACGCTCCCTTTAAATGTTTTATTAGAATACAGGGTATGACTCAACTTTTTGGTATCTGTGCTTCTTGGTCTCCCCTTAACTAGCTAGAAAAATACTTGAAATTAAACTTTAGTGAGGATGGGGTTTCAAATTTTTTAGCTATTCTACATTAGATGTTTTTATTTTGCTGATGACCTAGGCTGATAATAAATGTCTGCAAATATCTTGAAAGGTTGAAGATAATATTTATTACCTAAATGTTTGAAGAGTGAATTTCATAAGCTTTTGGGACTTGAAATGGAAACTGACACATATACTGATCTGTCCTTTAAAAGATAGTTTGATGTATGGAATTCTAGTCACTGTGAATGGAAGGGGATCGGTGAATTAAGATCTAAATGGCCTAATTGTTACCTCTTCTCGCCTGGTTTTCCTTTTATTTTTTTAAGAATTTCGACTTTCCTTTGTACTGGCATTTCAGAGTAGTTGACAGTTAGTTTTTCTTTACAGGGAAATCCTGCATAAAGAAGGTGCTTCTTAGCAACTGTCTCCAGGAATTGATGGAACTGCACCAGGTGGATTATGGATTTATATGTTTGAACTTCTAGTTGCATGGATAAACAATTGATAGTAGTTTTACGCCTGTTTGCTTTTCTTTTCTGACACTAAAATCCTTTCCTTGATTCTCAATTTGTTTTGTGCCTTCTCTTTTCCTTCTAAAAGACACATCTAATGAATACAATCTTATAAGAACCCATACAGCTAAGGAACAATACCCTGTCAGATACATGAATTTGTTGCTTTCAAATTCTATCTACTGCTTTACCATCAATACTGAAAACCAAAATTTTGCTACATCTTCCGTAGTACAGTGGAACACTGGGAAATGGAACTTGTTTTCCTAGAGATGATTTTTGTAGAAACACAATTTATTTGAATGTTGTCATTGCTTGTTACAGGGGAGCACCCGCACCCACTTCTTGCCTGCTTTCTTTATGTGATGAATAATTAGCTTTTAAATGCATTGTAGTCTGCCTTGTCTGTTCTCTTTGGCCAGTTAAGATGTATAAGACACTAATTTGTGTAAATAATCCCAATATATTTTGGTTTGGATCCATTTTTTGGTTCTAACTTTTTTCTATAAATAGGAAAGTGAGGAGGAAGTCACTGACACTGAACAAGCAGAAAATTGGTTTTCTTTGATGTCTGCACAACGAATATGTGGTGAGTGCTTTTAATTTTTTGCAGTCCCTTTGTTTTTGTTTCCAAACTACTTTTGATAGTTTCCCGTGTCTCTTCCCTTTACCTTTTACCTTTTGTATTGTTCCCCGCATGCATTCTTTTATGAGCCTTGTTAACTCTGAGATTAAGCATCAAGTAGAGATCAGTGCAGTTTAAAGCAATGTGCATGTAGGTTTTGTAGTCATCTAATTATCAAATGGTAATGCGAGAAGCTTTTGACAATCATCACAAAAAGACATGGCAATATAAGGGTAGATGATTGGTAATAGCTGTTAGAGTCCAGGGCAGATGAAATAAAGAATTGAGTGTAGAGTCTCTCTTTCAAGGCTCATCTGTTTGTATAAGGTTTATGAATTGAAATTGCTTGCTGTTAGTGATGTAGGATGATTGATTGAGTTACAATGTGTTGACATGAAGAATTAGGCTTCAGGAAATTTTGTAATTTGGCACAGGAGCAGTCCATCTTAGTTGTATATCTAATTACTGTTCATTCCTCCGTAGATATGTTCCTTGCCCTTGATAAAGATATGAATGGAACACTGAGCAAGCAAGAACTTCAAGAATATGCTGATGGTACGCTGACAGAAATCTTTATTGAAAGAGGTAGGAGTTTTTATTAGTTTATCAGAATCTATGACTTTTTGATTTCTTTTCCTGGGAATGTAATTTCTCCAGAGAATGCTATTTTCATTCTTTGTTTGTTATGCTTTGATAGTGTTTGATGAGCATGTCCGCCGTGGAAAAATTGGTGGAGGGAATACTCGGGAAATGGACTTTGAAAGTTTTCTCGACTTTGTTTTGGCATTAGAAAACAAAGACACCCCTGAAGGGTTAACATATTTATTTCGTTGTCTTGATCTTCAAGGACGGGGATTTCTTACCACTGCTGATATTCACTCACTTTTCAGGTTTCAGCATTTAAATTAGCCTGCACTGCATTGTTTCATTTTTTTTCCCCTTCATTTTCTTTGGTTGCCAAGAGTTAATGAAACAAAAACTTTCATCACGAGAAATCAATTTTGAAATTAACTTATGGAAGTAAAGAAGGGGAGCACCTAAGAGCTGAGATGCTACCCGATACAACCTTCCTAGAGAAAACTCTGTAGTTTCCTGCTTGTAGTGCTTAAGCAATCCTGCAAGCCTCAAATGTTCAGAGACATGAACCTAGATATCAGACTGAAATGCATATAAAGATCGCAATAACCTTCTTTGGGATGTCATTGCTATTTTGATTTTACAGTTTCAGCTGTTGGTGGGCTAACATCGTCCTCTTGAACATTTTATTCACCTTTGAAACAGAGATGTACACCAGAAATGGATTGAAGGCGGTAACTATGAATTGTGTATTGAGGATGTGAGGGATGAAATATGGGATATGGTCAAGCCAGCTGACCCACTGAGTATTACACTGGCTGATCTGCTAGCTTGCAAACAAGGTGGGACTGTAGCCAGCATGCTTATAGACGTGCGCGGTTTTTGGGCCCATGATAATAGAGAGAATCTTCTCCAGGAAGAGGAAGAACCAGAAGAGGAATGACATCTGCTATCTAGAAGCCAGCCATTCATGCACTAACACAAATCTGTTTCTTTCCTTGGGATTCACAGATTTTTTTTCTTTGCGCACGCACTCTGTTAGGAAAACTATACGAGCGAATTTCATGTAAAAAGATGCAACAGCTGTGCATTCAGATAGTGTAAAGCAAGCATGTACAACAGTTATGCATTCTGATAGTGAAAAGCAAGGCACTGGAATTATTGTTCATTTTCCCGGTCTGATTTTCTGGATTCAGAATTCAGAAAGAGTTGTTAGATGTGTTTCCAAGCCCATCTCGTTGAACTGTCAAGTTTCTGAGAATAAATCCTTAGGCAAAAATTCTGAGCTTCAATTCATGGGGTTCTCTCAGTTTATTTTGTTTCACCTTTGAGATGCCTCTCTTTTGTTGAGGCAAAGGCAATGGAGGCTACAACTTGCTATCTCTTTCAGGATTCCTGCAAATTACTCTTGTCACCTTATCTCACCTTATTGTTAATGTTAAGAACAGTTGATTTCATGTGATTCTCTTCGGTGAATAATGTACCAAAAAGCTAGACGCATGCATGCGTAAATGTTATAAATAATTCAACATGATCAGTCTTTCCAGAGCAAATGGTGTATTCTCACAAGGCTTTTCTTCTTTGGAGATTCAATAAATGATTTGCATTCATGCAAAGACCTAGCAGGTGGAATGCTCGTCCAACCCGTTCCCTCCCCGCCTGCCTTGATACAAGGAAGAGAACCCTGAGAAACTGCAAATTCAATGTAATTACTTGGCAGGACCAGCACATCATTTCTGTATCCTTATCCTTTCCTAGAGAACCCTGCTCTAACTTTTACCGCTGGTAAGATCTTCAGCATTGCATCTCCATGTTGCATGCGTCTTAACCCAACAGAATTTGGCTCATTCTCCAGCAGCAAGCTGAGCTCCCTATATGATTATTCATGCAATTGAGCAAAATGTACATGTTTGAGAAATCATCCAGGTGAATTACATGTAAAACCACAAACGGCTTTCAACTAGCAGTCTTGATGCCCCAGGCAGTCAGGCTCCTAGCATAAATTAAGTGCTCCTCGAGGTGCAATGATGCTAAAGACAAATGAAAGTCCCAAGTCCCAGTTCCACACTTAGTCTGATCGTTTATATTCAACCACCGTGTCATAAGTTTCCATGGTAAGCGAGCTTTCTGCAAAACATCTAGAGAGCATTTTCTTCTCATTATAATGTTAATGTAAATTCTACATTATCTTAAAAATGAAGAAGTTGAAATACAGAAAATGATGCAATTGTCTTTGAATTCTATACCTTAGTTCATGCCAAAACGTGTTGGTCCAACCATGCAAAAAACGTCGCAGTGGTTCAAGAAAGTGGTCTTCAACACCAAGCTGATCTGACTGAACATCAGACCTGCGTTCAAGGCTTGCAATAAAAAGAGAGGAGGCAAGATGAACGATGACAGATGGATCTGGGTCCTCAAGGATTGCCTGTAGCTCCCTTTGAATCCATGGTTCTATCCTGTGCAGTATCCTTTGTTTCATGCAACCATTTCTTGATATAATCTGAATGTTTAAAAACATGACAATAGAATCAGTAGGAAGAAACAATAAAATCAAACAGAATTCGACCCTCTTCCATGCTAAATCCTCAAGCAAATCAATGACAAAGCCTTGAACCAACAATCTGGAATCCACTACAAGAAAAATACAATTTTAACAACAAACGAGCACCAATTTTCTCACAAACAAAGAAATGGTTCATAATATTTCCTCTAGAAGGGAGATGAGTTCAGCAAAGCCTGTTAGCCTAATGCTATCAATTTTTCAAAACAAAAAACAATGCATCATGTCACTCGGGAAAGCAAAAGTAGCAAGCACCCACCATAATCCATAGTAGGAAAAGATGGCAAACAAGTGCATGCAGTGAAGTAAAGTATCACAAAACTATGACTTTGCCAATGTGCTTGTTCAAAAACAGAACACAACCACTTAACCTCATAAGGGTTTTGAGGAGAATACCTGCTTGAGGCAATTCCTTGAAGATATAGGAACAGCATGCAATCTTTGATTATATATGCTGCAAAAAAAAAAAAAAAAAAAAAAAAAGAAAAGAAAATAAAAGAAAAAGGAATAAGCATCATATCAACCAAGAAAAGCATAGTTCGGATTCAATAATCCTCTCTCAAATTAACAAAACTTAGGTCAATTAGGGTACCTAGCACGCCACTGAAGCTTTCTTTGAGCAATAACATCAGAACCCACTGATCCTGGCATTGGCTGTCCAAATCTTCGCCGGCATGGTAATGGCCTACTTCTCCGATTAGCAACATTCAATCCAGCTCTAAAATCAAACAAGGAAGACATGCTCTTTTTAGATTCAAATCTTCAAAATCAATTTAAGTTTTTTTTTTAATTAAATTTCTCTGATTACATCATGCCGAGCCATACTATAAGAAGATAAATTTAATTTATCTAAAGCATCCCCATGTAATTGTTTTATAAAAATTCCAAAAAAATTGAAATTTCTACAATAAAAAAAGACAAAATAAAGTTAATCTCGATTAAATCACATAAATATCAACTTAATCATCATATAATAGGACATAACAAAACCTCACCGTTGCCTATAGCTCAG